>OCVV012845242.1_pt1 | contig 24862 bp, 21 predicted proteins | sample 1539721 | NCBI WGS metagenome assembly OCVV01 (sample SAMN02144230, study PRJEB22623) | gut metagenome | biome: sheep rumen | host: Ovis aries | place: New Zealand
TGCAACGAAGATATATATCGCAATTATCGCCTCCACTATTATAAAAGGCAATATGATTCGTTTAAATAGTTTAGACCAATTTATAGATGGTAGTTCATCATGCTTGTAATAATGATAGGATTGAATCAACAGGAACATTGGAACTGCTTGCGCGCCCCAGAAGGGGAATCCAATTATTTGTTGCCATTCATAAGGGATACTATGAGTCAGCACGACCCATATGATGCACAATCCCTTCATAAAATCTATGAACGGATCATATCCCTTATTATTTAGCACCAAAGTTCTCATTTATTACATTTTACTATCTAAGTTCTTTCCTTTCTCCTCGTGTTCGAAAGTCGGGATAAAAGATTTAATTGCGTCAACCACCTCTGCTTTTGTGAAGTCCGGACAAGCAAAGATCGATTCCAACTGTTTGAATAATTGGTTCACCTCTGGCATCGAATGGCGTTGCGATTGCTCCACCACACCCAAACTTTGAAAACGAGTGGTATTGATGGTCTCGCCTTCTACATAAAATTCCTCGTAGGCTTTCTCTCCGGTAGTGTTACTGCTTGTGTAGATTACCGGATAGTCGTTTAACGTTGAAGGTTGAAGGTTTAACGAAGCGGCGCATTGCTTCGCTTCTTCATCTGTAGCGCAGAGATGTTTTTGCAGGCCTTGCTCGCGAATGAAATCATCACAAATATCTGAAAATTTAAGCATTTGCTCTTCGCCCAACTTAGGGAAGAAAACCTCTCCACTCTTACCTAAGATGCAAGCCAACAAACATATCTGTCCGCTTTCCTCAGGAGAAACAAAATAACGTTTCACATCATTCGGAGCAGCGAGCGGCTGGCGTTTCTGCAAGCGATGCAACCAACCATCAGGAAGCGATCCATTAGAGAATGCCACATTGGCGAAACGAGCTGTTGTTACGTTATATTCCGAAGAATACGCCATGATCAAATCTTCCAAGATGCGCTTGCTCACGCCCATGATATTCACAGGGTTGGCCGCTTTGTCCGTGCTGACACAGAAGAAATGCTCCGGCTTATACTCCATCATCAAGTCCATCAACTTCTTCGCCTTGATATCGTTGTTTTCTATCAGTGCTTGCACAGAGTATTTGTCGCGCTCAGAGCGGACATGTTTATGTGCGGAGAAATTGGCGACAATATCAAATCCTTTTTCCTCACGGAAGATGCGCTCAAAGATAGGACTTGCGAAGTCAAGCGTGTAAGTGCGATAATCTTCCGGCACTTGAATGTTAGCGCTACTGCGTAAGTCACGAGTCAGTTCCGCCAAACCATTCTCGTTGAGGTCAACGACAATGAGCTGTTTGGGGAAGAATGGAAGCAGAGCCTTGATAAACGAAGAACCAATACTTCCGGCTCCGCCAATTACACAGACACGCTTTCCCTTTACCGCAGACTCGATTTGATTCTTGTTTGCAGCTATGTCCGCGGCAAACATGCTCACAGGTCTATGAGTGACATGCGTTGATATGAATTGTGATAGATTAAACATACTATTTTATAAATTCCCAATCAAGTAAAGTGCTAAAATATCCTTGTCTATCATTTCCACGCTGAGTTGTTGTATCTTGCAATTCAAATTTCACGACTTCTCCTGGAGACTCCACATTAAATTTGTCTGTCAATTTACTTGTATAATTTAGCCCAATCACATAACTACCTGGCGATAAAGACCTTTTAGGTATACGGACACGCATCACAGACTCTCCAATGGGCATTTGCTCCATTTTGTGGTTAGACACATCATTGGTATCTGACACCCAAACTAACGCTCTATCTGAAGCCTTATAAATTCCCAGATATCCCCAGATACCAGGTACATTATTTCGAACAAGATACGTCATATCTAAGCATATTTCCTCATCGCACGAAAAAACTCCACGTGATTGACCTTCTGAACCCTTTAATTCCGCTTTTATTAATTGGAATTCTTTTTGTGCATCAATTTCCTTTCTATTGTATACACAACCTATATCTTGAACATATGATTCTGCAATATAACTATCTATTACTGATGAGACGGAACCGATTTGCCTTACAGAACCTTTGTCAAGCCATATACCATGACGACACAAGTTTCGTACGCTTGCCATATTATGAGAAACGAACAAGACAGTTCTGCCTTCACCGGTGGAGACGTCTTTCATCTTTCCGATGGCTTTCTTTTGGAACTCGGCATCGCCGACGGCGAGGACTTCGTCCACGACGAGGATCTCGGGATCGAGGAAGGCTGCTACGGCGAAGCCAAGACGGACAGTCATACCGGAGGAATAACGCTTCACTGGGGTGTCGATATAGCGCTCACAACCGGAGAAATCGATGATCTCGTCCAGCTTGGCTTGGATCTCATTACGCGTCATGCCGAGGATGGCGCCGTTCATGAAGATGTTCTCGCGACCCGTCATCTCGCCATGGAAGCCGGTGCCGACCTCCAAGAGAGAACCGATACGACCGTGAGCACGGATAGTGCCAGTGGTGGGGCCGGTGACGCGGGAGAGGAGTTTGAGCAGAGTCGATTTGCCGGCGCCGTTCTTACCGATGATGCCGACGACATCGCCTTGCTCGACCTTGAAATCGATGTCGCGGAGCGCCCAGACGTACTCGGAGTTGCCTTTGGAGGCACGGTCGTTGGTCTCGCCGATCTTGAGATACGGGTCCTCCTTGCCGAGGACGTTGGTGATCCAGAAGCGGCGGATATCGTGGGACAGGGTCTTGGTGGAGACCAGGCCGAGGCGGTATTGCTTGGATACGTGATTAAATTCTATTGCAGTCATATATTAAATGATGTATTGATCCGTGCCTGACGGCACTAAATGATGGATTGATGATTTTTAATGATGTATTGATGTCATTTTTTAAGTCTTTTGCGGGTTGTTAAAATGCTTGCTGTGAGCATGTGCATGATCTCTTCTGCATCATTATAAAGGCTCATAAATAACGGCTCGTCCAAATATTCCGTTTCCTTTAATAATTCCAACCAATATAAAGTTTCGTTACATTCTTTTTGAGCAATTGAAAGCTTATGAATGAAATCCAAATCGCTTTCCGCATAGGTTGCTTCGCGATGCAACGCCCCGATAGCCGTTCCTGATCGCTGAATCTGATCTGCGATATTATACTCATGCTTCTGCTCGTTCAAATAGTTTTTAAGCTTCACCATCCGAATAGCAAAACACATTAGTTTATCTCTATATTTAATGTCTCTTTCGTTCATCAGTTCTTAACCCCCAAACGGGTACAATCATTTCATCATTCAGCGAAGCGGCTCAATTCATCATGTTTTATTAAAAACATATTTCAGCCTGCAAAGGTACAAAAAAAATCCCATATATGCAAATATATATGGGAAATTATGCAAAAATTGCTATTTTTTGCACCAAAAGCGATGCTTATTCCGTATAACGGCGGTTGATCTCGGACCAATCGATGATCTGCCAGAGGGAATGGAGATGGGCGGCACGGCGGTTACGATAGTCGATGTAATAGGCGTGCTCCCAGACATCCATCGTCAAGAGGGGTTTGAGGCCCTTTGTGACGGGGTTGCCGGCATTGGGTTCCTGCGTGATGACGAGTTTGCCGTCTTTGTCCGCAGCCAGCCAAACCCAACCTGATCCAAAGAGCGTTGTGCCTTTCTGCTCGAACTCTGCCTGAAAGGCCTCGAAGGAGCCGAAATCACGGGCAATGGCCTTTAGGATTTCTTTACCCGCAGGGGGTACGATTTCTTCAGATTTAGGATTTATGGTTTCAGATTTAGGATCCTCGTAGGGTTTGAACTGCGTGAAGTAGAGGTTGTGGTTGAGGATCTGGCCGGCATTATTGAAGATCGCGCCTTGGGATTTGGCGACAATCTCCTCCAATGGCATGGCCTCGAACTCCGTTCCGGCAACGAGTTTATTGAGGTTATCGACATAGGTCTGCAGGTGCTTACCATAGTGATACTCAATCGTTTCCCGACTGATGACGGGTTCCAGCGCATTGGGCGCGTATGGAAGCGCTATTAAGGAAAAAATGATGTTTAGCATATTTTTTTCAAATTTAGGGTTTCAAATTTAGGGTTTCAAATTTAGGGTTTCAATAAATCATAAATCCTAAATCATAATCAATAATTTAGTAATTCTCTGCGAGGAGCTGGAAGTAGGCTTGCTCGTGGTGGCAGACGGGACACTCCTCGGGAGCGGATTTGCCGACTACGATATGGCCGCAGTTAGAGCATTGCCAGATGCAATCTCCGTCGCGGGAGAAGACAATCTTGTCCTCGATGTTCTTGAGTAGCTTGCGGTAACGCTCTTCGTGATGTTTCTCGATAGCGCCGACCATAGCAAACTTAGCGGCAATCTCGGTAAAGCCCTCTTCTTCCGCCTCTTTCGCCATGCGGGCGTACATATCCGTCCACTCGGCATTCTCGCCTGCAGCGGCTTCTGCGAGGTTGGTAGCGGTGTCGCTGATCTTGCCGCCGTTGAGGTATTTATACCAGAGTTCCGCATGCTCTTTCTCGTTGGCTGCAGTCTCTTCGAAAATCTTACTGATCTGTACGAAACCGTCTTTCTTCGCCTTCGATGCGAAATACGTGTACTTGTTACGTGCCATTGATTCACCGGCAAAAGCCTCCATGAGGTTTTTCTCGGTCTTTGTTCCTTTTAAGTCTTTCATATTTGTAAAATTTTAGGGGTTATACAAGTTTTATTGAAGAAACGACAAAAATCGTGCCAAAGATATACGTTTATTAAGAAAATAGTGCTTTTTATTAAGAAAATTATAATAAGAATACCGCTTTTGCGGAGAAAATAGTAATTATAGCTATGCAGCGTGTAAAATTTTATGCATGATTTTACATATCTCTCATGGATAGTCCCGCGGATGAGATAGCATATTTCTTGAGTTCGCGAGTAGAAACAAGGAAGGTATTCGTGCGCTGCTCTAATAAGGGCAAGTCCAGTTCTTTTTCGTTGCGCTTGATTTCATAGAAAACCGCCTTCTTGGTCAACTCATTAATAGCAATTAGGTCTATCTCATCTTCTCCGTTCCTACTCCACCAGTTATCTATCTGTGTGAATTGCTTTTCTTCAATCAATTTGTCTTTGAAATAGCGTTCCAGCATCTTTCCCGAGAATGTTTCATAATCGCGCTCAACTATTTCCCGAAGGGCATCAAAGGCATCTATTTCCATCATGTAATTGTACTTAAAGATAAATCGGAACCAGAAGCTAAGGAAGTTATCATCGATTCGGTACCGCACATTGCTGTTTGTCTTGGAGAACATGGGTTTGTGTTTCCGGATAATACCATACGTATCCTCCAACATACTAAGATAACCGCCTATTTCCCGGTTGACCAAATCTTCTATTTGACTTCGCTGGCTATGTCCGGTAGCAATTGCCGAAAGAATAGAAAAATAAATCCCATAATCCTTGCCAAACTCTTCAATGAGCAGATTCTTTCCTTCCGACAAGAATATCGAGTCAGGTTGAATGATGGCTTCTATCATTTTATGTCGTGTAGTAGCCCCTTTTTCCATGAGCAGTTCCACATATTTGGCTACACCGCCGGTAAAACTATACAGTGCCAACAGATCGTCAGCAGTATAATTCGCGTTAAATGTGGATAGTATCTCCTTGAGCACAGAAGGCGTAAACCGGTTCAGTTTCATCATCGCGGTCTGCCGGTTATAGAGCGGTTCTTTCTTGTCTTCAAAGATCTTATGAATCATGGATTGTACAGAACCGCCGACGATGAGGTTGATATGTGCCTCATTTTTATTGACATCCCAAATCCGCTGCATGTCGCTATATACCGACGGATTGACCTTCAGGAACTCCTGAAACTCGTCTATAAAGAGGGTTATCGGGCGTTGCTTAGCCAGCTGCATAATATATTCGAAGATATCCGCAAAACGGATGACCCTGCCCAACATAGGCATGCCGAGTTTGGTTTCCATCTCTTTTTGGAAGCCCTCGCACAACTCGCTTTCTGCCTTTTTACTGACGAAGAAATAGAGGAAGGGTTGCTCCTTGTAGGCATGAAAAACGAGCGATGTTTTTCCGATACGCCTTCTACCGGTTAGTACCGTGAACTGCGCGTGTTGTAGCGATTGATTTTGAATCTGCTGCAGGGATTCTGTTTCCCGTTTTCTATCAAAGAATTGCATGGCGAATAAATTTGTAATCTACATTTCCGAAATGGTCATTACTTTTAAAAACCGCTGCAAAGGTAGTATTTTTTTTGCATATATGCAAATAATTATGCAAAAAAATGCAATATTTAGATTTTTTACTATTGATAATTGAGTAATGGTGACGCGAACAAAGTTCGCTTAATGGTGAAATGGTGGAAGGGGGATTATTGCAGGAAGCGGTGGCGGAGGAGGCGGAGGTCATCGGAGGAGAGGAGGAGTTGGTTCTGGAGATAAGAGATCATGCCTCCGAACTCGCGGTCAATGAGATCCCAGGTACGGATGAAGTTAGGGGTCGAGACGCCCATAAAGGCAAGAATCACCTCTTTCTCTGCGTCGCCACCTCCACGGGCTTCGATCTGCGCATTAAGGACAGCGACGAGTTCGCGGTAAGCGGTGTTAGAGAGATCAAAATCTGCGATTATCGCTTCGCGATCAACGCCTAAAGCCGAGAGGAGGAAAGCCGCTCCCCAGCCTGTCCGGTCTTTCCCCTGGAAACAATGCCAGAGGATGCCGCCGTCTTCGGGAGCCTCGATGATAAGACGGAGGAAAGCGGCATACTGAAGTTGCGAATACTCACTTCGGATGAGCGAGGGGTACATATTCGCCGCCATCTTCTGCACCTCGGGATAAAAAGAATAATTGACGATATGCGCCTCCAGATCGAGAAAAGCCTCTTGGGGGATAGGTTGCTCTGTCAGCCGCTCGGCGCTGAGGTCGATGGTCGGCAGGAGATGGTGGGTTGCACCGGGAACCTCACGATCCGGAAGGGCCTCGGCTTCGCCGAGTGAGCGGAAATCGAAGATCTTCGCCAGGTGGTACTCCTCCTGCAGACGATGCAGATCGGTGTCCGTGGCATCATGCAGATGGGCGGTACGGAGAAGACGGTGGGGCTTGATAGCTCTGCCGCCGGCACCGATGAGGCCGCCAAGGTCACGGGCGTTTACTATGTTATCGAAAAGGACGGTCATTTTAGGGGATTAGGGGCAAAGACGTCGTTGATTAAAGTAATAAATTCGCGGTAGGCGAAGGTGTCGGAGAGTTCGGAGAGAGAGGCTGCGAGGCCGCGATAATGCCACTCGTGCGAAGCTTTGTCCGTGACGTGGAAGATCTTCCAGAGGTCATCACCTTTGATCTGATAATCGCGCCAGATCGCCCGCATGTTACTGAGTTTGTCCCCCATCGCCACTATCTTCGCGTCATGCGAAGCAGCTGCGAGACGGTTGATAGCCGCCTGCTTGCGTGCGTGCCAGGTCTCTGATTCGTTTGCACCACCGGTAAAGACTTCACCGTTCAGTTGGTCACTCTCTTCGTGCACAAGCTTCGCTACGCGCTCACCAAAAGCCTCACGGAGTTCATCGTAGGTGATGTCGGTATCTTCGATGGTATCGTGCAGCGCCGCAGCGGCTAAGAGTTCCTGATCGGGCGTGATAGTAGAGACGATCTCCACCGCCTCCATGGGATGGACGATGTACGGAAAACCTTTTCCACGGCGCTCGGTGTTATGATGCGCCTTGACCGCAAAGATAATCGCACGGTCCAATAAATCGGTATCTAAATATTTATTTGCCATATTATCAACTATAAAAATGCGCTCTGTTGAAAAAAAATTAAAAATATACCGAAAATAATTCGATAATAATTATTATAGATTTAACCAAAAACGCGCGCTTCAAGCGCTTTTAGAAAACCCTCTGCCATGGATATGACTTGGCATTCCGGCCTACACGGCCTTGAGTGTAAACGACTACTAATTCGCGTTTTTGAGCGAGCTCAACACGCGCCTTACTATTCCTTTCCACATGCAGCACGCTGCATAATGCCTGCGCCGCATCCCTGTCAGAGTCAGAAAACAGTCGAAAACTGCTTCGCAATGCGGGCGTAACATAGACTCATATACAAGAATAAATGCTACACGCTGCATAGGTTTTTGGCCGTTTTCTTGAAGGAATCCTGCGGTAGCGAGAATAGCTACAGCCAAGCGGGAGAGGACTTATAGCTGTCTGGGAGCTGGCTCACAAGCAGATAGAAGAACTATCGCGCAGGGTTGCGGGTTAGCAACCGGGATTCCGCGTTTTCTAAGAGGGCTAAGCCCGAGTTTTCGATTTATAATTTTTTCTACTTGAGTAGAGCAACATTTCAAAGATCAATATATCGTTCCTTCGAGCATGGCGCGGAACTGCGGCATGGGGCAATGGGTGTCACGCTCGACGATGAGGGTCTTGAGTCCTGCGTAGATCTTCACGAGGTTCTCCACTTGCTGCAGGTCAGCACCGGGTCCGAAGAGCGGTTTGCCGTCTTTATCCTTGAATCCATAGGGGATGAGGGGACAGTCGGGAGCGTGGAAATACGCGTCTGCAAACGCGTCCCAGAACCGCCGTGCGGTGGCATTGGACATGTGGTTCACCTCCATCGTCCATGCCTCGTTGTTGAGGCAGCAGCAGAGATAAACCATGCCTAAGTCAAAGAGCGGGAAACCGTAGCAGAAGTCGCCCAGGTCGATGAAGTATCTCTCGCCGGAGGGGATGAAGATACCGTTACCGAACTGCAGGTCTCCGTGGATCGCAGTATCAGCGTCCGGCGCAGCAGCAATATAGTCGTGAATCTTCTGCTTCTGAGCGGGCGTGAAGTCCGGGTTGGCTTCGAGCATCGCGTAGAGGCGGTCTTTGACGTTCTCGAAACGAGAGGTATCCACGTGGGTGTTATGCAGCGTGAGGCACATCTCGGCAAACTGCCTGCCGTAGAGTTCGGTTCTCTCGGGGTTGTCTCCGCAAGCGCGGGAGAAAGACTTCTTATCCACGAGGCGGCGGAAACGGATACCTACCTGCTTGCCGTCGGTCACCAGGTCACCGGGTTCGGGTGTCGGGATACCCATCTCGTACACTTTGCGTGCGAGTTCGAGCTCGAGTTCCGCCGCTTCGAAATTGCGGAAGTAGAGTTTGAGCATGATATTGGGGTCCTGACGATGGTTATAACTGGCGCCGTTAGCGCCCTCTCCTACTCGCTCATACTCGGCGAGATCGATTAATGTTGGGGTCATATTTTTAATGGTGGATTAAATCAACTCTATATTCCTAGCCTGCTGATACGTCATTTCTGCGATCTCGGCATTATGAGAGTTATGTCCGTTGAGGACATCAAAAAGGCGCTCGAGTCCTATCTTACCACCTCCGGTCTTGAGGATGCAGACGATGCAGATATTCTGCAGACCGATAGCCGAAGAGATGATGTCGATATCGGTGTTGCCGAGTTGGTGCCGCGCCAGACGATAAGCGTCCTCTTCGTAGGTTCGAACAAGGCGGCTGACGTCACCTAAGGTATTGCATTTGAGAGCCTTGAGAACACGCAGGTAATCCATGAGCGGTGCTTCCTGGATCTCCGCCTGATTGATGGCAGCAATACGTTTGTTAAGCCGGTCAAGCGGTTTGGCCTGCAGGTACGAGCGGAAGGTATCGCCATCGAGGAGAACGTCGTCGAGCCTGCCGTTCTGCACGAGAGACTGCACACGCCGACGATAGTCGGTGATCTCCGAGCGGATACGACTGAACTCGTCGTCCGCCATCTCCAAGAGTCCTGCGAGCCGGTTCATACGGCGCATGTACTCCCGTGGGATCTCGATGCCGGATTTGTATCCCGTGTCATGGTTGATGGCCGCCCAAGCGTGCTGAAGAGTCGTACGGAGCTGCAGCTCAAAACGCAGGTCAAAACCGGGGAGGCGGCAGATATAATGCAGCGAGTTGTAGCCAAAGCTGTCGAGCTGATGGAGTCGCCGTTTGTCCACGGAGTTGTTCCAATCGATTTCAAAGAGCTGCTCAGCGATAGAGGCTATACGATCCACGTCGTCGGTATAGAAGGTGACGATGCGGGCACCGAGGATGTCGGTTATATCACCGAGGGTGGCGTATTTGGCACCCTTGAGGGCGAGTTTGCCGGCAAGGGACTCTTCGGTCTTGATACGCGTCTCGATAGCTGTGACGACGAGACCGTTGCGCTCCAACGCTTCGCGGAGCGTGTCGAGCACCTGCAGACGCATGCGCTCCAAATCAGGCAGCGCATCGCGGTACTCCTCCAGAATCATCTGGCAGTGGAGATCAAGGGCATCCATCACTGAATCTCAAAGAGGCTGATGAAACCGGTCATCATGAACACCTGACGGATGTCGGCGTTGATGTTACGAACGATCACTTTGGAGCCGTGCGAAGCAGCCTCTTTGCGAATAGAGAGGAAGATACGCAAGCCCGACGAGGAGATATACTCCAGATGGGTGCAGTCCAAGATGATCTCGCTGTTCTCCGCCTCCAGAAGCGGTTTGACTGCCTCTGCAGCGGGTACAGCAGCCGCTGTATCCAAACGGCCGGAGAATGAAGCAATGATTTGATTGCCGGATTGTTGAATAGTTGTTTCCATATATTTCAAGTTTCAAGTTTCAAATTTATGATTTAGGAATTAAGGATCTTGACAAGCGTCAAGATATTCTTCTCATCCTGGCGCTCGTAGCGGATCTCGTCCATGAGTTTGCGAACGAGATGAATACCCAGTCCGCCGATAGCACGATCTTCGGCCGAGAGAGTGATATCCGCTTCGGGTTTGGCGGTAGGATCAAAAGGAATACCGCTGTCGGAGATGGTGAAGATCAGTTTCTCGCCCTGCTCGTCTTTGGCTTTGGCGAACTCAACGAAGACCTTACCGTCGTTTCTGCCGGGGTACGCGTAGAGCATAACGTTGCTCACGGCTTCCTCCAGCGCGAGGTTGATCGGCATATTGAGTTCCATGGGGATGCCTAACTCATCCACCCACTCCGCGAGGGTCGGTATCTGCTGGATATCGTTGCGCATGATGATAGCGGGTTTCTGATAACGAACCGCCATGAGGGTGAGGTCATCGGACTGCTCTGCGTCACCCACAAACGCCGCTACCTGCGCATCCATCGCATCGACTATCTCCCGCGGACGGAGCGCCAGACAAGAGTGTAGGCCTTTCTCCATGCGATCCTCGCCGAACTGCTCATGACGTATGTTCTCAGCTTCTGTCAGGCCGTCGGTATAAAGGAAGAGCGTATCGCCGTAGGCGAGTTGCAGCTTCTGCTCGGCGAACTCGAAGCCCGGCATGATACCTACCGGCAGGTTCGGATGAACATCCATCGTTTGCACCTCGGCTTTCTCGCCGCGGATGATCAGCGGCGCGTTATGGCCGGCGTTGCAGTAACTGAGTTCACCGGTCTTAAGATCCAAGATGCCCACGAAGAGTGTGACGAACATATTTTGCTCGTTCTGCTCAGCGAGGGTGTCGTTCATCTGGATCAGCACCTCATGCGCACGCTCTACATGCGCTGTGATCGAGCGGAAGAGCGAACGGATGGTAGCCATCACGAGCGAAGCAGGGATACCCTTACCACTGACGTCGCCGACGCAGAAGAAGAGTTTGTCATGCCGCACGTAGAAATCGTACAGGTCGCCGCCGATCTCCTTAGCCGGACGTACCATACCGTAGATATTCAGATCGGAGCGGTCCGCAAACGGCGGGAAGACCTTCGGCAGCATCGCTTTCTGGATGGCTTTGGCGATCTCCAGCTCACTCATCATACGCTCGCGCTGGGTACTGACATCCATAAGGTTCTGGAGGTTTCTGCCGGCGAAGATCATGATGAATACCAAGAGCGCCAGACCGAGGAGCATCAGGATCGTCACGATCAACCCTACTCGTCTGAGATCGGCGTAAAGCACGTCCTCGGGGATGATGATCGAGAGGTGCCAGCCCGTAGAATCAATCTCCTCGTCGAAGATCCGGTACTTACGTCCGGGCGTCGTATCCGGCCGCGCCACGATATCCATGCCCGAGGAGGAACGGATGGAGAAATAACTGTCCTTATATACCTGCAGGTACTCCGACACGCGATGCAGCTTGCTCAGCGACAGATCGATGCATACGACCGCCACGATGTTTCCGGCTTTGTCGCGTACCGGGTGCGAACAACTCACCACCATCTTCTGCGCACCCGCATCGTCCAGATACGGCTCGCTCCACCAAGCGGAGTCAATCGTCAGACCGTTCTGAAACCACTCCGACTGAAAATAATCATGGTGGGCTCCGCCAATCTGGCGCGTGTATATACGCGTGCTATCTCCTTCTATAATACGACTGCTGCAAACCTCGTACCATCGTCCTTTGGAGGGATAATAATCCGGCACGAAAGCTACACCTGCAGACTCCACATTATCGAGGGTCTCCAGGAGCGTACTGGTACAAGTGAAGATCCCGTCCGGGTAATCCAGACTCAGCTCAGCCATATTTGTCAGCATCTTCGCTGCCGCTTCCAACTCTACGGTAGCAGCGTTGATCTCCAACTCGGCTGCGCGCAGCTCTGCACGGGCACGGTCCACCGCCTCATGGTCAATCGCCGCACGACTATAGAAATACTGCAGGCAGGCGGTAGCCTCTAATACCACCGCGGCAACCAGCAAAATCCAGAAACCACCGGAGGATTTCAGTTGAGATTTATTCTTTGCCATTTCGGGTCATAATTTGCATTTTACGGCACAAAATTACTACTTTTTTCTCATTTATGCAAAAAAATGAGGGTAAAAATGCATTTTTTTCCAAAAATATTTGCGTATATCAAAAAAAAGCAGTACTTTTGTCGTCGATTTCGCTGGAAATCACTTCCGGGTGCTATCGTCTAGTGGCCTAGGACAACGGCCTCTCACGCCGTAAACCCCGGTTCGAGTCCGGGTAGCACTACGAAAAAAGAACGCAATCGCGTTCTTTTTTTTGCTTTTTCGCAACAGAAGAAATGAGAAATCCAATAAAATTCAAAAAAAAACAATAAATTCTTGCATAAATGCAAAATTTGTTGTACCTTTGTACCCGATTTTGAAAAACACCAACCAAATCACATTGAGAAAGTAGCATCATGAACGGGCGTTCACATCTTTCAATCCTCTTGATTGTCGTCTTACTGACGATTCCTTCGTTGGCGATGGGTAAGTCGATATTCGATAATCGCAAAGTATGGTCGAAGAGCCCGAGTCGGGAGTACGGACTATATACGGTGAATAATCCCTTTGTGTCGCACGGCGTGAGTCTGAACGTGAGCGCATTGTATTATTTCGGCGACGTGGATAACGAGGGTGTAGCGTTCAACGGTGGTTTCAATATCAATAACTTAAGTCTGGGTGGTGGTCTTCAGTTCGCGTACAACTTGCCTGCGGGTAATCATTGCAATATCCGCTTTGGCTTGATGGGAGGTACGCTGCGGGGAAACAATGAATTGAAGTTCAAGTCCCTGACGCCGCCTCGCGATGATTTCCGTAGGTTCTCCTCTGTCATTATTCAGCCTGCCGTAGGCGTACAATACTACCCCTTTATCCGCGCGGGATTCTACCTGTACGGAGGTTTGGCGGTGACGGGAAGTATCATTTACGACTACCAGTTCTACTATAATAAAAGGCAATCGGACGGCTCGTATGAGAGAAGGCTTCTGCAGGGTAAGACCTTTGGTCTTCTGCCGATGGTGCAGTTAGGTATCGGCTATAGCTGGCGGCTGACGGAGTCGTGGATGATGAGCGCAGTGATCATGGTTCAAGAGGGTCTGATAGACACCCATTATCTGAACTTGGACGCTTGGCCTTTGGATAAATCGCAGAACAGCGACCAGGTAGAGTTAGGAAATAGCTTCGGCAAATGGACCGACCGCTACGGAAAGGAGCACATTCACTGGAACGACGGTTGGTTCCAGGTCGGTATCACAGTTACCTACCAATGGCATAACTGCGAGCACTGCCGGATCCTGAATAACTATCAGAACATCAAGCCGGGAAGAGTGCGGTAATCACTTCTTCGGTCCTACAGGTCGTTTCTGTACCGTACCGGTCTCCGTATATTCAATCAGGTTTTCCAGAATCGTCTCGAAGCGCCATTGAATGGCGTTTCGCCATATCTTATCGCCGATAAACGCCGACAGCACGCGTCCGAAAGTAATACTAAATTCATAATGAACGCGCGTACGCGTGGGCGCGATGGGATCCATGACGAAGTATATATCCCCACCCTCAAGTATCGAACCGCTATAGGTCGCCTTCAGATGCGCCGTCTGCGGGTACTGGGCAGATGCCGGACGCGTGAGGGTGTACTTGGTACCGAGGTGCTGGTCCTTCCACCACCGTACGCCTAACACATAGATATCGATCGCTACGTCTCCGGTCTTCGTATTAGGATCGTAGGTCCGGTCCTTATAATCCAACTGTATCACATCCTTGCTCTCCTTGGACTTATCCTTACTCTCCACCACTTCGGGTTCGCCGAGGTTCTTATACGCCCACTCGAAGAGCGAATCCGGGCAAGCCTGAAACTCGTAGCAGAATCGCTTGATAACGGGCAATAAATCCTGTATCGGTGCCTCGCAAACGGTATCTACAACCACTGTCCGCGTCTGGGGACGCGCAAAAGAGCCAAGCGATACTACCGAAAGTACCGCTATAATCATCCATCTTCTCATCGCTTAAATCTCGAAATCCAGACAAGTACGTATCTCTGTGTTCGGACGAACGACGCCGTTCGCTACCGCTACGTGCGCCGGATGAACGGCGTAGCCTTTGAGCGCCTCTTCCGACTCTAAGGTCGAGTCCAGCATGATATCGGCATTGCTGCTCTCCAGACGACCGTCGATCTGTACATGAATATCGACGAGTCCGGGTACTTGGCCTTGGAGGGACTCCAGACCTTCCTTGATGGCTTTCGCAGCCTCTTGCTTCTCTGATGCACTCATCTCCGAGCGCAGTTTCCATAAGATAATGTGTTTGATCATTTTCTTTCGGGTTATGGGGTTAGGGGTTACAGGTTACGGGTTAGGGGTTACGGGTAGCGATGTATATCGTTGCGATGCCGAAGGTGAGGGTCTCAAAACGGGCGTCTTGGAAACCTGCCCGGGTCAGATGACGCAGGAACTCTTCACCCCAACAAAAGGACTTGACGCTCTTGTTGAGGTAGGTATAAGCGGTCTTATCCCGGCTCACGAGACGTCCGACGAAAGGCAGGACATGCGAGAAATACAGGTCGTAGCCCCGGCGGATGAGTTTATTCGAGGGGTACGAGAACTCTAAGATCGTCACTTGTCCGCCGGGTCGCAGAACGCGGTACATCTCCCTCAGACCTGCATCGAGGTCGGAGAAGTTGCGGCAGCCGAAAGCGCAGGTGGCCCCATCGAAAGAGGCATCCTCAAAAGGCATCTCCTGAGCGTTGGCGTAGAGGAAATCTACATTGGAGATTTCAAATTTATGATTTATGATTTTCTCCTCGCCTATACGCATCATCTCGCGTGAGAGGTCGATGCCGGTGACGCGCTGCGCTTTGCCGGCACGGAGCATGGCGATCGTCAGATCCGCCGTGCCGATAGCTACATCCAGCACGTGCTCCGCAGGCGGCATGAGGGCAACGGTCTTGCGCCGCCAGAGCCGGTCGATATTCAGCGAGAGGCCGTGATTGAGCCCGTCGTAAGTGCCGGCGATGCGGTCAAAGAGCGAACCGATATGTTGCTTCTCTTCCGTCATACGAGGGCTTTGATGTTTTGCTCCGTCGAACCCGGGAGAAGATCAACAGGGCGCAGTTCGATCATGGTCTTCGCGCCGAACTCTCCACGCTCTTTCATACGAACGGCAGCGCGTGCGCAAGAGACCATCACCTGACCTGTCAGCGCAGGATTATTGATCGTCATATTAAACTCAAACCGCTGGTTATGGGTCTCGCCGGAGACACCCGAGCGAACGAGATGGACGCCGTGGGCGACATTATTAAGTGCATCGACGGAGTCCACAGCAATGACGTGGGTCTCGTCGTGTGCGAAATAATCATCGGCGAGGATAGCGGCCTCGACCGTCTTGAAATCTGCGCCGTCCTCCAGCTCTATATACACCATACGGCGATGGATGCCGGTACCGAGCGGGATGGTCATGGAGAGCGCGTTCTTGACGCCCTTGATGGCTTTGGCAGCGACCGTATGTCCCATCGAGCGACCGGGACCGAAATTCGTATAAGTCAGTCCTTTGGGCGACATCGCCATGAGCAGAGCGCGAACCATCGAGTCCGTGCCGGGGTCCCATCCTGCGGAGAGGATTGAGACGGAGTGATTAGCCTGACAGACGGCGTCGAGGGACGAACGGAGCGACCATATCTGACCATGGATATCGAAACTATCTACCGTGCAGATACCTCGTGCAGCGAGTACGGTAGCAAACTTCTGCACCTCGCGCGTCGGCGTACAAACGAGAACGACGTCCGCGTCGATGCAGTCCAGACAGTCGTTATGATGATAGATGCCGGCTAACTGCATGTCCGGCGCAGCTTTGATGGCTTCTTCGGCAGCTTTGCCGATATTGCCGTAGCCTAAAATTGCGATTTTCATATCGTTAAAAATTACGAATTACTATTGTTATTTTTAGACAAAAACCTATAAAACCCCTCGTCGTTTGCAGTCCTACGGACTTATGTGTCTTAGTTCGCTATGCCGCCCGGTGAGCAAGCTCCCCGTTCTACCTATCGACCTAATCCTCACTCCTTACGGAGTACAAACGCCTTCGGCGATAAACATAAAAAACATTCTTTATTGATTCTTTTATTCCTTACTATATATAAGGATGGTGAAGACTACGAAAAATTGATTTTTATGTTTATTGCCTTCGGCAGCAATTACATCCTTTGGATGTGAGGTACGTACGCTAACGCGACGAGCAAATTTATTTGTTAGCGGCGCGGTGGTGGGCGGAACTCATAAGCGCTAAAGGCGCGATTGCTGGCGAAGGGGTTTTTTATGTTTTTTTCTAAAATAAATTATTCTACTGTTACCGATTTGGCGAGGTTACGGGGTTGATCGACGTCGCAACCTTTGACGACGGCGATATGGTAGGCGAGGAGCTGGAGGGGGATGACCGTCAGCAGCGGGGTGAGACACTCTTCGGTCTCGGGCACCTCGATGACATAATCGGCGATCTTGGAGACCACCTCATCTCCTTCGGTGACGATGGCGATGACGCGTCCTTTGCGGGCTTTGATCTCCTGGATATTCGACACGACCTTCTCGTACGTGCCGCAACGTGGCGCCACGACGACCACCGGCATCTCCTGGGAGATGAGGGCGATAGGTCCGTGCTTCATCTCCGCCGCAGGGTATCCCTCTGCGTGGATATAGGATATCTCCTTCAGTTTGAGGGCTCCCTCCATTGCCACGGGGTAGTTATAGCCGCGACCGAGGTAGATGAAGTTCTGGGCGTACGTAAAGGTCTTGGAGAAGTCCGCGATGCGTTTCTCTTGCTCGAGCACGCGGGAGATCTTATCGGGGATGCGGCCAAGCTCGCGCACGATACGCAAGTACTGCTCTTCGCTCATCGTCCCTTTCTCCTTACCGATACAAAGGGCAAGCATGGTGAGCGCGGTCACCTGGGCGGTGAAGGCCTTGGTGGACGCGACGCCTATCTCCGGACCGACGTGGGTGTAGCAACCGCTGTCGGAGACACGGGGGATGGATGCACCGATGACGTTACAGATAGAGAAGATGAACGCGCCTTTGGACTTGGCTAACTGTATCGCCGCGAGCGTGTCCGCCGTCTCGCCGGACTGGGAGATAGCGATGACCACGTCGTCCTTGTTGATCACCGGCTTGCGGTAGCGGAACTCCGACGAGTACTCTACCTCCACGGGTATCTGCGCAAACTCCTCGATGGCGTACATGGCGATCAGACCGGCGTGCCAGGAGGTGCCGCAGGCGGTGATGATGATGCGTTTGGCATTGAGGAACCGCTCTTTATTGTCAATGAAACCTGATAGCGCGATATTATCCTGCCGAACGTTCACACGGCCGCGCATGGAGTCCGTCAGCGTACGCGGCTGCTCGAAGATCTCCTTGAGCATGAAATGCGGATACCCGCCTTTCTCTAATTGACTCAGCGAGAGCTCCAGACGCTTGATCTCCGGCGTCTTGGCGACGTTATTGATGGTGGTGATGTCGATTCCTTTGTCCTTGGTACTTTGTCCCTTGGTACTTTGTCCCTTTGTACTTTGTCCCTTGGTACTTTGTCCCTTGGTACTTAACTTCACTACCTCTTCGTCCTCGATATAGATGACCTTATCCGTATATTCGACGATCGGCGTGGCGTCGGACGCGAGGAAGTACTCCTCCTCACCGATTCCTACGACCAGCGGCGAGCCTTTGCGGGCAGCTATGAGTGTATCCGGATGCTCTTTGTCCAGCACCGCGATAGCGTAAGCACCGATGACCTGCTGAAGGGCTAACTGCACCGCCGTCTTGAGATCGACATGCTCGTTGATCTGCGTATATTCGATGAGCTGCACGAGCACCTCGGTGTCGGTCTCGGAGCGGAAGGTATAACCCTGCTCCATGAGTCCGGCTTTGAGGACGGCGTAGTTCTCGATGATGCCGTTATGGATGATCGCCAGGCGCTCGGACTCGGAGTAATGGGGGTGCGCATTAACGGTGCTGGGTTCGCCGTGGGTCGCCCAGCGCGTATGCGCGATACCGATCGTTCCGCGCGTGTCTTTGTCCGCGCAGAAAGCCTCGAGTTCGGCAACCTTGCCCTTGGCTTTGTAGATATTGAGTTGGCCTTGCTCGTTGATGAGCGCCACGCCGGCACTGTCGTACCCGCGGTACTCCAGACGATGCAGACCCTTGATCAGTATAGGATAAGCGTTTCGCTTACCGATATATCCTACTATTCCACACATATTATCTAATAAACATCAGTTCTCTATACTTGGGTAACGTCCAGAGCTCGTCATCGACGATCATCTCGAGGGCATCGGCATGCTCGCGGATATCCGCCATGAGTGGCAGGACGGTATCGTGGTACGCGATAGCTTTGGATCGCTCGTCGGGCTGACGGTTGGCTTTATGGCGCGCGTCGGTCATCGTCTCCACCCCTTTGAGGATCGCCCCGGCGTGGGACTCGATCTGGCGGATGATGGAGTAGTCCATCTCGTTGAGCGACTCGGTCTCGTCCGCGGAGAAGACCTGCTTGACGGTCATCACGTTCTGCAGCAACATTGTCTGATACCTCTTGGCAGCCGGCAGGACGTGGTTGATCACCAGGTCGCCGAGCACGCGGCTCTCTATCTGCAGCTTCTTGACGTAGGTGTCCCATTTGACTTCGCATCGGCTCGTCAGCTCCGCCTTACTCAGCACGCCGGTCTTGGCGAACATCTCGATAGTCTGCGGCAGGAGATAGCGGTCGATGACGAGGGGCACGGAGGTCTCGCAGTCGAGTCCGCGCTTGGCTGCCTCTTTGCGCCATTCGTCGCTGTAACCGTTACCGTCGAAGCGGATGGATTTGCAGGCTACGATATAACTCTTGATGACGTCGAAGAGCACCCGCTCTTTGGCTTCACCTTTCTCGATGCGGGCATCCACTTCGGCTTTGAAGATCATCAGCTGCTCCGCTACCGCGGCATTGAGCGCGAGCATCGCAGCGCCGCAGTTGGCACTCGAACCCACCGCGCGGAACTCGAACCGGTTACCCGTGAAGGCGAACGGCGAGGTACGGTTACGGTCGGTGTTATCCAGTAATATCTCCGGGATATTGCCTACGCCGAGTTTCATCTCTTTCTTGGCATTGATGATGATGGCTTCCTCGGCAGACGCGTGCTCGAGCTTGTCGAGTACGCCGCTGATCTGCTTGCCTAAGAAGACGGAGATGATAGCGGGAGGTGCTTCGTTAGCACCCAGACGGTGCTCGTTGGTAGCCGAGACGATGGAGGCTTTCAAGAGCCCGTTATGCCGTTTGACTGCCATCAGGACGTTCACCAGGAAGGTGACGAACTGCAGGTTCTGATAGGGGTTCTTACCCGGTGCCAGAAGGTTCACGCCGGTGTTGGTGCCTAACGACCAGTTGCAGTGCTTGCCGCTACCATTGACCTTGGCGTACGGTTTCTCATGCAGCAGCACGCGGAAGTGATGGCGCTGCGCTACCCTGTCCATGATGCTCATCACGAGCAGGTTATGATCGTTGGCGAGATTGACGTTCTCGAAGATCGGCGCCATCTCAAACTGCATCGGCGCCACCTCGTTATGACGGGTACGCAAAGGGATACCGGCGCAGAGCGCTTCGTACTCCAAGTCCCGCATGAACGCTAACACGCGCTCGGGGATCGCTCCGAAATAATGGTCCTCGAGCTGCTGACTCTTCGCGCTCTCATGACCCATCAGCGTACGGCCCGTCAGCATCAGATCCGGACGAGCATGATACAGCGCTTCGTCCACGAGGAAATACTCCTGCTCCCATCCCAAGTTTGCATGTACGTGCTTCACCTGCTTGTCGAAATACGCGCTCACCACGTCGCGCGCCGCGTGGCAGAGAGCAGCCGTGGAGCGGATGAGAGGGGTCTTATAATCCAGCGCCTCACCCGTATAAGCTACGAAGACCGTCGGGATACAAAGGGTGTCGCCGACGAGGAAGACCGGGCTCGAGGGGTCCCATGCGGAGTAACCGCGTGCCTCGAAGGTGTTTCGGATACCGCCCGAAGGAAAAGAGGAGGCGTCCGGCTCCTGCTGGTACAGACTGTCGCCGCTGAACTCCTCCATCAGCGCGCCGTCCTTATCCAGCGTGAAGAACGCATCGTGCTTCTCCGCCGTACCGCCGGTCAGAGGCTGAAACCAGTGCGTATAATGCGTAGCACCGCGATCCATCGCCCATTTGCGGATGCCGATCGCTACGCTGCCCGCTATCTCACGGTGGATCGTACGACCGTTATCCACATCGTCGAATAACTGCTCCAATACCTCCTCGGCGATGTACTCCTTCATGCGCTCTCGCGTGAATACATCGCGTGCAAAGAAATCCTTGACTCTGCCTTCCGGCTTGATGGCTGGCACCGGAGTGTGCGATTTAGCTACCTTGACTGCTTCAAAACGAACATTTCCCATACTTTTGACGCTGTTTTTGATTTTTAATCGGATAATTTTTTAAAATCCGCGACAAAAGTACTGCTTTTTTTTGATATATGCAAATAAAAATGCGTTTTTCATAAAAAAAGTGAGCCGAAGCCCACTTTTTAACGGTTCAACACCTTCTCCGTATGCCAGATGCCGTCGTAGAAAGTCTTGATGAAATAGATACCTACTGGCAGTCCCATGGAGCGGAGTTGGGTCTTGAGAGAAGCGGTATCGCCCTCATAGACAGTGATAAGTTTGCCGCTCACATCGATGAGGTAATGGATACCCTCGCCGTGCGGGATCGTCGGATCAGCCGCTACCTCCTCCGCGCTGAACGGGTTAGGAAGGAACTGCGGATCCACCATTTCACCATTAAGCGAAGCGTCATCATTGCAAACCGGCATCGCCGAGAACTCCACGATCGTGCGCACCATCATGTCGTTGAGGTGCTCTACCTTGAGGGAGTCGGTGGTGGGTTTGAGGTGCGGGTTACCGATACCCGAGTCGTCGGTGAGGAAGAACGAGGTGCCGTTCGTCGCCAAGGCGATGGAGCGAACCAGCAGTTCCCCGCTCTCGCCTATACCGCTGCATACCACCGGCACGATGCGTACGCCTAACGCCGCGGCATTCAGCACCTGCTCATGCAGGAGAGCAACCGTAGCAGAGTCCTGGTGGCAGGGGGCATCTAATATAAGGAACGCGATGCGCGCACGCGCGTCGGAGTCCCATCCGGCACTATTCAGCGCCGCCATCAGCGCTTCCGGTACTGCTTCCGGATAATCGCCGCCGCCGGAAGCCTGCTGCTTGTCGATGAAGGCCTGCGTCGCCTTGATATCCTCCGTCAGACGGGAGATACGCGTCAGGTAGTCGTCCTGATGATCGCGATAGACGACCGCACCCGTACGGATCTGCAGACCGCCCGTAGCTTCCTTGGCACGCGCGATGACGTCTTTCATCTCCGCCTGCAAATACCGTAACTCGTCGCCCATCGAACCCGTGGCGTCAAAGATAAAGAAGACATCGACGTCCTCCTCCGCCTCGCAGGGTTCGTCCAGAACGAAGGTGTTCAGCCCTTCCGACCACTGTTTGGCTACCTGCTTCCGGTCATCGACGAGCAGGTAGAGGTCCGTATGCTTGCCGCAGAGGTTATTGCCGATCAACTGGTACCACAGCTCCGCCTTGCCGGTGTTATCCGTCACGGCCTGGAAGAGCGTGTTGCCGCTCTGATCCAGGAGACTCACCGCTTTGGAGGCAATGGGGTAACCGGCTTTGTTCACCACCTGAGCGGTATAACGATGCCTCGGTGCGATCTGCCAGGCGGAGATATGCTGCTTGTGCGAATCGTCAATCACTCTCGGCCAGAAGTACCACTTCGTGAAGTCGTTCACTTCGCCGGCGGTCAGCAGTCCGGCAGCGACGTTACCGTTCGTTCCGCCGGGCATGACCACCATGCTCTCGCGTGCGGGCATCTCATCCGCTTCTTCCGCAAAGGATAACATCGCTGCGTCCGCCGTCGGCGTAGCGGCTTTGGAGTATAAGACCTCCTCCCCGCTTGAACCGGTAGCACGCAGCCGTCCGGTGCCGCGGATCATGACCGGCTCGCCGTTCTTCGGTCTTGCCTTCGGATCCGGCAGGAGCCGAACGATCAGCACCGACTCGTCCTTGACTATCGCATGCGCAGGCTTATAGCCCTCGCAGGAGACGAGGAAGGTAGTGGAAGTCACTTGCTCGGGTTTGAGCACCACGCGTCCGTCGAAAGAGGTGGTATAGACATCTTTCTGCACCTTCACTTCGGCGTTCGCTAACAACGCCTGGGTCGTATCCATGACGATCACCGTCAGCGGCTGGTTAACCCGTAACCCGTCACCCGTAACCCGTAACCCGTCACCCTTCTTCATACACGCCCCCGCCGTGCCTACGCACAGCGTCAAAGCCATCAAAAGAGAAAAAATCTGTCTCATATGCATTCGTTTTTAGCAAATATAGTACAAAATGCGTGCCAATAATGCAATTTTACTTGCATATGTCAAAAAAAAGTAGTACTTTTGCACCCGCAAAAGTGAAACGGATATTTTTTATAGGGCTTCTACTGGTTTGCTGGACGATAGGTTCAGCCAAAGAGCGTGTGCCGGAGCGCGTTGTGCTCTACCCTTCTCATGACCAGTATGGAGATAGTCTGACCCTTTCCGGCAAGTTATGCGTGCCGGAGGACAGAAAGCCCAAAGGCATCATCCTGCTGCCGCACTGGACCATCAGTGACGCCGCCGAGGCGCCGTCCCGCAAAGTGACGGGCGAAGCCAAGTATTTTATCCAAGACTACGTACTCGTCATGCCCGACTATATCGGTTACGGCGTGAGCGGCGATCGGATGCATCCTTATCTGCACGGCGAGCTGACCGCGCGGAACACAGTGGATATGATGCTTCATTGCCAGCCCATCTTAGACAGCATGGCGCTGGGCATACCGACAGACAGTATCTTCATCGTCGGTTACTCCCAAGGCGGCGCGACGGCGCTATGGACGCTCAAGCTCATCGAGGAGGAATACGCCGAGAAGATTCATGTACGGCAATGTTTTGCAGGCGGGTCGCCATGCGACGTAGCAAGCATCTACGACGAGGCGGTGCGGCACAACGCCGCCAGCGTGCCGCCGGAGATACCGATGTTGGTACTGGGGACGAGTGCGTCCTACGGGCTGAACCTGAAGCGCGAAGACTTCTTCACTCACGCCATGATACGCGCCTACGACAGATACATAGCGCCGCAGGACAAGAGCATCATTCAGCTTTACTTCCTGATGCCGAACCATAAGTTGAGTCACTGGATGACGCCGGCAGGGATGGACAAGAGCCGGCCGGAGACCCGGCGATTCTACGAAGGCATGCTGCGCTCGAGCCTCGTGCATTACGACCTCGACGGCGGAGAGGCGGACAGCATCTGCCCGGAATGGAGGCCGACAGCTCCGCTGTATGTATTCCAGTCGAAGAACGACCGGCTGGTGAGTTATATCAACGGTGCGCACCTGCGCCGATGCCTGGGCGAGCGGGCGAACATAAGCTGGGATTTCGGCCGATACGGCGACCACATGGCTGCCCTGCACGTCTTCATGAGCAAAGTGAAGAAGATGATAGGTAACTGAATAATTTCGATAAAAGATATATCAATATGGCACAAACACAAGAAGAAACATTCAAGAAAATCGTAGCGCACTGCAAGGAGTACGGCTTCGTCTTCCCTTCCAGCGAGATCTACGATGGTCTGGGCGCCGTATATGACTACGGTCAGAACGGCGTGGAGTTAAAGAACAATATCAAGCGTTACTGGTGGGATTCGATGACGCTGCTGCACGAGAACATCGTAGGTATCGACGCAGCGATCTTCATGCACCCGACGACGTGGAAAGCATCGGGTCACGTAGATGCGTTCAACGACCCGCTGATCGACAACCGCGACTCGAAGAAGCGCTACCGCGCGGACGTACTGATCGAAGATCAGATCGCCAAATACGACGACAAGATCGCCAAAGAGGTAGAGAAAGCCCGCAAGCGTTTCGGCGAGAGCTTTGACGAGGAGATGTTCAAGGCTACCAACGAGCGCGTGAAAGAGCATATCGCCAAGCGCGAGGCGCTGCATGCACGTTACTCTAAGGCGATGAACGAGAACGACTTGGCGGAGTTGAAGCAGATCATCCTCGACGAAGAGATCGTTTGTCCTATTTCCGGAACCCGCAACTGGACCGAC
>OCVV011214337.1_pt1 | contig 24850 bp, 19 predicted proteins | sample 1539721 | NCBI WGS metagenome assembly OCVV01 (sample SAMN02144230, study PRJEB22623) | gut metagenome | biome: sheep rumen | host: Ovis aries | place: New Zealand
GTGTCTGCGAACCCGCCTTGGCGGAACCAGTAACTTGCCCCGGAGGGGCTAATAATAAACCCCCATTTGAAATGGGGGTTGCTAACTTTGCTGAATATAGTGTAAATAAGCATTATGCCGGAGTATTCTTTTATAGGTGAGGAGGAGAGACTCATCATGAATGCATTTAAACAATCGGAATTAGACAAACTTTCAGTCATGTATGAAGGTGATAAGAATAGAGATGCCTCGAGTAAGATTCGAGGGTTTCTGTTTCAAAACTATGTTACGATTATGTGCCTTCTTGATCCAAAAGTAGTATATGTTTGCTCAGAGTATTTAGAAGATGTGGATGTGTTCTTCGATGATGGTAAAATAGAGTTTATTCAAGTTAAATACTACCCAAGAAATCTTTGGCGTTAATAATTGTACTATCGCCGTATTTAAGTATGATTGTGACTACAGGAGAAAATATGAATGCTAACGGGAAGACATATTATGGGTTAAATGGTAGGAAATATACAATGGGTGCGAAGCTGGGAAGCGGTGGAGAGGGAATTGTATACTCTATATTAGATGATCCTTTACAGGTAGCAAAGGTATTTAATAAAGTTATTTCTGGTCGAGAAGACAAACTGAAAGCTATAATAAACCTGAAAATTCCGTCTAGAATTAATGGAATAGTCCGATTAGCTCTTCCAGAGGATATTCTATACGAAAATAGTAGTATGGTTGGTTTTGTTATGCCTTATGTTGATGATACCCTGCGATTATTTAAAGTATGTCGGGAAAATGATGAAGATAAAGACGCAGTTTTTCCAAATTACGGGTGGAAGCATAGTGTAGTTATTGCATATAATTTTGCAGAAATGATTGAGTATCTGCATTCTAAAGGAGTCATTGTTGGTGATTTTAATCCGAATAACTTTGTTGTAGATGGAGTTAACGGTGGAATGACCGTTTTTGTGGATTGCGATTCCTTTGATATAAGGGATCCTAAAACTGGGAGACGTTATCCATGTGAAGTGGCTTTTCTGGAAGTTGCTGCACCGGAATTACAAAATGTGACGAGCTTTAGGGGGAGACATACTATTGAATCGGATAACTTCTCTCTAGCAATGCATATTTTCCGTCTTTTGATGAACAATAGCGATCCCTATAATGCCGTTGATATAGGCATACATAAGCAATCTATATCTGGAGTGGGTGCAGGAAATAATGCAATTATAAAAGGGGAATGTCCATATGTTAGGCATCTTTTAAATAAACAGATTCCTGACAGTTCACTACCATATGAATTTCTTCCATTGGATATTCGTAAGCTTTTTAACCGTGTCTTTTATTACAATGAAGTGACTGCGGTTAGTAAGCAAGTTGTTCAAAACCGTCCAACTGCTAGTGAATGGGCAAAGGTACTTAGAAAATATGCAATAGATAATAGGTTTGTTACAATATGTGCTGAAAACCCAAGGCATATATATCCTAACAACAATTCTCAATGTCCTTGGTGCAAGCTTGAAAGGAATCAAAAACAGAGAACGAAAAACAAGAGTATTTATGCTTCTAATGTTCAATTTAAAGACAATGATAATAAATTTAATGTAACTAAAAAGGGTAATGCTACTAAAAAAAGCATACATAATACTGTAGCTGCTCAAAAAAATATTCAACATAGCGGAACTAATCAATATCATAGAAATAATAAGGGATTATACAGCGTTTTCGGTATTTTTGTGGTTGGGATGGCTATTATATTTTTGATAGCTAGAAAAAATCTGTTTTTTAGAGATGGAGCAGTAGATGTGGATGGGTATTCCGACTTTATTTCAAATAATGAAATTGCAACTCCCGAAATATTGGAGTCTAATACACCAACTCCAATCACTACAACTACGTCAACCCCTCCTCCTTCACTAACTCAGACGATTACTCAAAATCAGCAGGAATTTATTGGTCAAGATACTGAAATCAATACGGTGATAGGGGTTGTGGATCCATCAACAAACCAAGACATTTTTATTCCGGAAGCAACTATATCTTCTTTTTTATGGCCTGATGCTGATACGAAAGTATATGCTGAATCAGATTTAGAGGGTATGACACAAGGACAGGTTCGATATCTGATAAATGAGATTTATGCACGCGAGGGATATACATTTAAAAATGAGTTATGGAAGAAGTATTTTGAGCAAAAAACTTGGTATAGAGCTACAGTCCCTTGTGCAGAGTTTACGGCTAACCCTAATGCTTATTTAAATACATATGAAGCCCAAAATGTAGACATGATTAATCATTATCAAGAAATACATGATTTTGAGAAATATACCTAATAACAATAGTTTTTGTTTGATTAATAGAGTATACTCTATTAAAACGAAACACGACAGTTCAAGATGACCACATTATATGAGTGATAGTGGATGCTGTTTGTGAGCTGATTCATTAGAGAATTGTGTTTTGTAGAGTTTAGATCATGTAGTTGCAATACGATTCGAGTTTTTGCATTGTCCTAAGTCTCGGGGGGATAGAGGCTTCAAGAACAACTGCAAGATTTGAGGTCGATATTGAGTAAAATAATAATTAGGAAAGATGGGATGTAGAGTTGAATAATAAGGTAGTAAGTACTAATGCAATAGAATTTGATGACGAAGCTGTTTCTGTGAACTATAACAATAATCCGAAGACGCTATATAAATATACGAGTTTGAATTATTTAGAAAGCTGTATATTAGATGGCGTATATGCAGCTCCTATTGAAGATGTTAATGATCCATTCGAGTGTGATGGGATTACTTATCCAAACCTTTACAGAATTTGTTGCTTGACGAGTTCGTCCCGACATATGCTGCTTTGGGCATATTATGCAAATCACAAGGAATGTTGTGTAGAATTTGATGTATCAAATATTGACCCGAACATTCTTAGGAAGGTGGATTATGTGGAGTCTTTCACATCTCATTCTGATATGTCAATGGATGAGGTTTACATGAGTCTATATCGAAAAGGAAAAGAATGGCAACATGAGAAAGAATATCGAGCGGTTTACTACAAGAATGACAGAAATTCCATTTGGAGAATCAATGGAAATAATGTTTTTTTGAAGGTGCCGGTAAAATCGGTAATGTTTGGCTTGTTTGCTGATAGAGATTTAGTACGGTATAAATTAGCACTTGATACATTGAAACGATATAATATCGAAGGTAGAAGATGTAAACTGAGGAATAATAAGTACGAAATTGAAGATAATAGACAGTTTAATGTAGATGCTGAACTTGAAAGAGTTAATAGAATAATAAATCAAGGAAAACAAAATGAAGAGATCTTGAGACAGGTAGCAAGAAATTTAGCGATGTATGGCTTGAGGTTAGAAATATCATAGCTATTCTATCAAGTCAGTACATATGGTTCTATAAAAGGTGCAAATAGCATTTGTTTTGAATGAAATATTTTCAAAAGGATTTTTTGTTTTATGTATTAGTTTCCTATTGTTGCATCTAAGAACTTTATTTTAAAATGTATATAGATAGTATATGAAGAAAACTAGTAGATTTATGAATTATTAAATTGATGCTAATTTCGATGGTAAAGACTAACAAAATTTTTGACATTAATGGAATGTTATGAATTCAAATATAATATCATATTCTGGTTTGCATGGACAACGTTATACGTTGAATAAGAGATTAGGAAGTGGTGGTGAGGGGGATGTTTATTCTTTATCCAATAACTCGATTCAAGTAGCTAAGATTTTTCAGAAACATAAGCCCGGGAGGGAAGATAAGTTAAAAGCCATAATAAAACTCAAAATTCCGTCTAGGATAAATGGATATGTAAGGTTGGCTATTCCTGAGGATATCTTATATGATGAAAACAGTCGTATAGTTGGATATGTGATGCCTTTTGTTGATGACACATTACAACTGTTCAATGTATGGAGAGAAAATGATTCTGATAGAGAAAAAGCATTTCCGAATTATGGTTGGAAACACGGTGTGGTTATTGCTTATAATTTTGCTGAACTGATAGAGTTTCTTCACCAAAAAGGAGTAGTAATAGGAGATTTTAATCCCAACAACTTTGTTGTGGATGCAGTAAATGGCGGAAGAGCTGTTATTATTGACTGCGATTCATTTGACGTGAAAGATCCTGTAACTGGAAGGCATTTCCCGTGTGAAGTTTTTTTTAAAGAGGTAGCAGCTCCTGAATTACAAAGTGTGGTAAATGTAGCTGATGCAATATTTACAGAGGAGTCGGATAATTTCTCGTTAGCAATACATATTTTTAGATTATTGATGAATAATATGGATCCGTTCGGGTCAGTTAATGTAGGGACGAAACAACCATCTTCATTTATGGTTGGGGGAGGGATTGAAGCTATTATTAAAGGTGAGTGTCCTTATGTGAAAAACATTCCGGATAAGAGTGTTCCTCCTCTATCACTGCCTTTCGATTTTCTTCCTTCTGAGATACAGGCACTCTTTAAGAGAGTATTTAATTATTCTGAGTCTAATAATATAAGGACGAGTGTTATTAAGAATCGTCCAACGGCTGGTGAATGGGCAAAAGCGTTATTGAAATATGCTCAGAACGATCAGTATGTAATAACTTGTACAGCGAACCCAAGACATAAGTATCCTAGTCATAATACTTTTTGCCCTTGGTGCGATCTTGAAAAAAAGAAAGCAAACAGTAACAATGCCGGTAATGCGAGCAGTAACAATAGTAAATCAAGTAATAACACAAACAATAAAAACAAGAGTAACAGCAATGCTCAAAATACGATTGGAAGATCTGGATCAACAGGCTATACTCATATAAAGCATTATAGTTATTCTCAACACAGAAACATTATTGTTTATTGGGTGTTATATATTTTAATTGGGTTATTGAGTGGCTTTTTGGGTCCAGTTTTTTTCAAATTATATGGGTTATCTTTTTCATATTGGGTTACATTTTCCATTTTTTCCGTTGTAGGAGTAATATATGCGGTATGCATGGCCGACTTAACCCAAGATAACTACGAGTATTCAACAACGAAGGAATATTATCTGTTTTTACTCTCAACACTTAGTGCATTGATAGCACCAATAATTGTAACTGCTATAATTGTTTATGTGATAAAACTTATCGTTTTCCTGCTTGCTTCTTTACTTAATATAGTTTTATCTGCACTATCGTACTTAGGATCTCTTGCACTATCTGCCCTCGTATCTTTTGGCGATTGGGTATTCTCAGGGATAGCGCATATTTGGAAACCAATACTCACTGTCTTTGTCGTCTTAAGCATTCTTTCAGCAGTGTGCCGTTCGTGTTGTTGTTGTCAAGACGATTGAAATTGGATTTGTTGGATGGAATTGAGTGTTATCAGCATAACAAATGAAACTATGTATGGATACTAATTTACACTTAAGAGAAGGTGATACGTGCATATGGAAGAGATAATGATTATTCGGAATGAAGATATGATGAAAGAATCTGATGCAAACAATATAATTGAGAATGAGGTAGAAGAAACTGCGGTAGAAAAGGAGAGAGCCGGAAAAATTGACGAAGACATAGTTGAAACTGTCTCAAAAACACCTATGAGCCATTTGTCCGAAAAAAACGAAGAGTCTTTGAGCCCTGGAATACTACCAAATGACATAATAGAGCAGGAGCTTTCGGTGAACAAAGAAGATGGGTTGGAAGAATTTGTGAATAAACATCCAACGTTACCTGATCCAGTTGCAAAGTATCTTGAAAAACATAGAATTTCAGCATATTGTATCTCTCAAAATGGGGAATCACATATCAAAAAAGGAAAGGTGTGTCAGGATCGTTCGGGAATTCGAATAAACGAAAACAGAGGGATTATCATCAGTGCAATAGCCGATGGAGTTGGGAGTTGCGCATATTCTGATTGGGGCGCAGAATGTGCCGTAGAGACAAGCCTTGATGTATGTGAACGAGCAATCAAAAATAATATTGAGCTCTCACCTTCAACAATGGGAAATTTACTAAGAGAAGCAATGGGTCGAGCTTGTGATGCGGTCGAGAATTGTGCTAATTACCTGGAAGTTTTTCCTTACTTTTTACAGTCTACATTGACGCTTGCGATTTATGATGGCAAGAATCTTTATATGGGCCATGCTGGAGATGATGGAATTGTTGTCATAACGGAGAATGGGGGATGTCATCTTGCAACGGTACGTCATAAGGGCGAGGAAGCATCAAGTGTATTTCCACTGCAGAGCAGAACCACGTGGCAATTTGGTATGTCTACCTCAGTTGCGGCTTACTTCATGTGTACTGATGGGGTTCTTGATGGATTTGTCCATGATGATACGGAAAATAATAGAGTTTATTATCCCTTTGTGGAAATGGATGTTTCAGAAACCCTAAATGATCTCAATATGGTAAAAAAGATGTGTGAAAAAAGATCTGAAATATTGAAATCAAAAGAGTATCGGGAACGAGTAACTGATGATTTGACATTTGTTGCAGTTGTAAATCAAAAAGTAATGGCAGATGTTAAAGCTAAAATCCGATTTGATAAGAATAAGTGGAATGCTGATACAAAAGATATTCAGAGAAAACGACTTGAGATAGTGAGGGAATTTGAAGAACAACAGATGGAAGCTATCAAGAATAAGACTGCTAAGAGGCAAAGCATTCAAGATGACAGTTTACCATCGAATCAATCGTCAACAAGCAATAAAGTGGTGGGTAAAGAATTCATAGACTATAGCGTATATGTCAAAGGCTATACAAAAGAAGCAAACAATAATCCGGGTTTAGTGGGATTAGGTAAAACGACAGAGCAGCCTAATTATCCAGAAGGCTTTAAAAAAAATCCGAGTGATACAATACAATGTTCTTATGAAAATGCAAATCCAAACTATTGCGGGGGAGTCTATAAGACACAACAAGCGTATGGATACCAAAGAGAAAGCTCAATTCGACAAGTGCAGTTAGATTATCAGGAATTTTCAGATCAACAAGACAAAGTGTTGCAGAGGAATGGTATGGGAGAGCGGGGACAAGTTGAGAAAAGGGAGGAAGAGAAGCGGCAGACCAATTCGATACGACAGAAAGAACTGACACGACAGGGAAAACTCTATCAGCAAGTGTTTGATTCGCAATATATAGATAGTATGACTCAACATACACAAAGCATAGTTAATGAATTTGGTAAAATTCAAGAAGAAGCCGGTCAAATGGTTCAGGACAGTTATGCGGTTGTAAAAGGAACTATTTTGAGAATAAAAAAGGAGAATTAGAGGATTTTTTCTAATAGCTATATACTGAATCAATATATGATATAAAGAGTAAAATACCACACAATAGCCAATGATAATTGCTAATTCAAGTTAAATAGCATGTTCTGTGATTGCTTTGAGGATATAAGGGTTTTCTTTAACTATTGGTGTATATTATGAGTTTTGTTAAACAATACTCATAACATAGATAAAATATTTATAAATGCAAAACGGGAGGTTAGTTTATGAGTGAAGATTATGTATCGGATATTATGCCTGAAAACACTGGTGAGCGTCATGTAGCTTGCGTACTATGCGTGGACGTTTCCGGATCCATGAGTGGAGAGCCCATTGAAGAGCTTAACCAAGGTCTCATAGAATTCGGGGAAGCTCTTCAGGCAGATGCTTTGGCTTATGGTCGTGTCGAAGTGGCTATAGTGAAATTTAGCAATAATGCAGAAGTGGAGTTAAGTATGATTCCTGCCCGCCAATATCAGGCGCCAAAATTAAAGGCAGGAGGTATGACATCGATGAACGCAGCTATTGATTTAGGGCTAGACATTATCGATGATCGCAAGAAACAGTATAGAGCATTGGGGGTTAGTTATTACAGACCCTGGCTTTTTGTCTTAACAGATGGTTATCCGACAGATAAGGAGAATGCCTATACAGTTAGGACGCGTTTACAGGACGAAATACGGAATAAGAAAGTGATCTATATGCCAATGGGTATTGGATCAGGTGCAGATAAAGCTACTTTGCAGTCATATTATCCAGATGAGCTTGAACAGGGAAAGAAAATTGTATTAAAGGCAACCCAAAATCATTTTAAAGATGCATTCACTTGGATATCCAGTTCTCTTAGCGAAGTTAGTAAATCGAATCCGCAGGTCACAAATCATATAAATACTCCCCCACTGCCTGCAGGAATTGCCATAGAAATATGATTATAATGAGGTGATACAAGTTCTATTGTGGGTGAGACTTTGTGAGCAGGTGGGATAAGTGTCTCCCATCTGCTCAGACATTATTAGAATGCATAATATATTTTGATGTTAATAGTTTAGTGGTTCTTACAAGCAAGTTTCATAAATCATTGCTTTGTACAGATGATTATAAAGTATTTACTTGTCAGGCAGCGACTATAAACTGATTTGTCAAGATGGAATAAACGCAGATTCAGTTATTTGTTGACAAATTTAAAGAGTGATTAGAGGTAGGGCTATGCAGTTTAGAGGGAAGTCTGGGGCGATATATAGGTTGCATGATGAAATCGGGAACGGTGGAGAAGGGATTGTATATGGAATAGAAGGAGACAATTCTTTAGTTGCAAAAATATATAAGCCAGAAAAATTTTTCAATGAAAGAGAACGGGCTACCATCGAAAACAAATTAGTTGCGATGACGGAGAAAAATTTAAAATATAAGTTTTCAGGTCATATAAAGCTGACTTGGCCTCAGGATGTCCTCTATAAGGGAGAAAAGTGTGTGGGATTCGTAATGCCAAGGATAGAATCCAGGTACAAGATATTCAATATGTATCGAGATGACACGATTAGAAGCAGTATATTTCCAACATATACTTGGAAATATAGTATTTTGACAGCATATAATCTGGCTTGGGTTGTATACTATTTACACTTGAACGACATAATAATTGGAGACCTAAACCCCAATAATATTTCACTAGATGAGAAAGGGATGGTGACATTATTAGATTGTGATTCTTTTGATATTACCCATAAAGGAATTCGGTATCCTTGTAATGTAGGGCTTGAAGAGATGCTTCCCCCAGAAGCTCAGCAGACAAATGACCTTAAATTGTTTAATTTCACAAAGGAATCAGATGAATTCTCTCTTGCAATACACATTTTTCGACTTCTGATGAATAACAATGACCCTTTTGGAGCAGTATTGATAGATCAGTATCAAGCATCATCCTCTGGAGTAGTAGGTAATAAAGAAATATTAAACGGCGAATGCCTTTATGTTAGGAGAGTGCGGGGAAAGAAGCTTCCTCCAAATGTACCCACCCTTGATATTTTGCCTCGTAATATAAGAGATTTGTTCCATAAGACTTTCGAATATGATGAAAGTACTGCAAGAAAAAGGATTACAACACGGGCGACCGCTGAAGAATGGTCAAAAGCTTTGTATCCAATAGCGTCTGTAAAGGGAATTAATAATAGCTACCTAAAAGAGTGTCCGTCAGGTCATGTATATTCAGCAGTTAATGTGAAATGTCCATGGTGTGGGCGCTAATAAGATGACAGTATTATTGGAAAGGAAGAGAATGGCTGGATGATTTTTTTAAGAAAATTATGATTTAATACGATACTTGTTGAAAAAAAACGATGTTTTGTGCTGTTTGCAAGCTGAAAATCTATATAAGGAATTAAACATTGTTTCCTTGTAACTACTCAATACCCTACGAAATGAATGATTTACTGGATGGAATTCTTGCATTTCGGACAGAATCATTCATACTGTGGGGCGGACAAGGCGCGAAGCGCCTCTGACCGTCAACATGAGTAAGGCGCTAAGCGCCTGCGAATGGAATACTGAGTGGTTACGTTTCCTTAATATTGTTTCATGAAAATATGGATATATAGTTATAGTACATGGTAAAAATGTGTATGGAGGAAAATATGGGCTTTGTTCAAAGAATAAAAAAAGGAGGGTGGCCGGATCTAAGAAGGAATAGGCTTTATCAAGAGTTTCTCTGTAGTGCAGAAAGCGAGAGAGAAAATGTTGGGGAGGAACTGACAGACGACATTGATGAGTATGGTATTAGGCATCCACTTTTAAAACCCTCGACAATATGTTTTGTTCATGAAAAAAGTTTGTCTGCATACAATATCACTCAGAGGGGAAAGTCTCATATTGAATTGGGAGTCAGATGTCAGGATAGATCGGGCATCAGGATTCTTTCGAAAAAGGGCATTGTGATATCCGCTATTGCGGATGGGGTCGGAAGTTGTGCTTTGTCAGATATAGGGGCAGATTGTGCGGTCAATACTTCTTTAGATAGTCTTGAAGCACAACTTGAACAAATCGAAATGCCGTTAACGGGAAATATAATGGGGAAGCTCTTACGCATTGCAATGAACGAAGCTTATGATTCGGTTAAAACAAAAGCTGATGAACTTGAAGTACTTATGTACGCCCTTCAGTCTACCCTAACAATAGGTGTATATGATGGAGATGTTCTATATGTCGCTCACGCAGGAGATGATGGCGTTGTTGCATTACTTCAGGATGGTAGGTATTGCATGGTTACAGTTCGACACAAAGGTGACATTGAGAGTAGCGTATACCCACTACAAAGTAAGAGTACATGGCAGTTTGGGATGACAAAGAATGTGGTAGCATATGTGATGTGTACAGACGGAGTTCTCGATGGGTTTGTACGTAATAGATATGAAAATGAGAGGATCTACTATCCGTTTATAATGTCAGATTTTGAGGGTGTATTGAAGTCTGAAATAGATGTTAAGAATGCATGTGAGGAGAGAAGCAGAATTTTAGCATCTGAGGAATATAGGAATCTAGTGACGGATGATTTGACGTATCTTGCGGTGAAAAACAATAAACATATAGAGGACATGTCTAAGTTCCCTGAATTTGATAAACAAAAATGGGAAGATGACACAGTAAAATATACAAATGAACGTGAACAAGCATTATCAAGTATTTTTTGATGCAAGAAAGTAATTGTCAGTGTGTTTGTTTCAATTTTAACAATGCTGTGAATAAGTTCGAGTGTATTATGGGGAAATGCTGATGATTGGTTATATGAGACCTTACCGAAAAATGTTTTCCCTTGAGGATTGGAAAACATATAGGTCGATTTATTGTGGATTGTGCAATGCTATGCGAAGAGAGCATGGTTTGAAAAGTATAATTTTTTTGAGTTATGAAATGACGTCTTTATTGTATCTAATCCTGTCTTTGACTGAGGAAGAACCAGCATTACATTTAGCTCCATGTTCGCTGACACCGTTCATATGGGAAAGGCAATATGGAAAGTGTCAGAATTCGTTTGTTTGTGCATCTGCCGCATCACTACTTGTAGCAAATTACGAAGCGGAAGACAATCTTTTAGATGAAGGAAAACTGAAAAACAAAATTATTTTGGGTTATACAGAATGGAATGCCCGCCCGATAATGAATAGGTACATCGAATTCTCTCAAAAACTACGAAAAATATATAATGAGTTTCAAACTGTTGAGAAGGCTGCCTCTGAGCGACCACATGTAGACTATATAAGCTATTTAGCAAATCTTAGTGGAGAAATATCAGCAGTGATTGCTCAATATGCTGTAGAATCAGAGAGGCTTACATGTCAAAATGAGGTATATTCATTCTTTTATTACTGGGGAGAATGGATATATTTGATGGATGCAGTCGATGATTACTACAATGATAGACAAAGAGGGAAATTCAATCCGCTTTTCCTGTTTAGTTCTGAACCATGCGATAGAGCAGAACAGCTCCTTATCAACTATGAGACATATGCGGCAGAGTGGCTATTAGAAATTCCAGTACGACGATGGCGTGAGGGTATAGAGACGCTTTTTTTAGCTCAACTACCAAAAAGAAGAGAGAATGTAGTAGGAAAAATGAGGAGAGGGGAATAGATTTATAGTTAACGAATGCATTGTTATAATGTGAGGAACAATTGACATGAAGAATGCGGATAATCAGGCAGATGAGAGTATTCTGCATCTAGATGTAAATAATATTTCAGGTGATATAGATGAACATGGCATATATCACCCCATACTTCCAAAACCCGCGTATTTCTATGATGACGGGATCTGGGGTTATGGTTTTTCTCAACAAGGTCAGTCTCATGTAGAAAGAGGTGTATATTGCCAAGACAGATTTGGCCTTCGTAGATTAAAAGAATATAATGTAACGATTGCGGCTGTCGCTGATGGAGTTGGAAGCTGTCAACTGTCAGACTTGGGAGCGGATTTGGCAATAAAGAGTTCTTTGGATTATCTTGAATGTAAGATTAAAGACAATAGATGTATTATACCAGATAATATTAAATTAGAATTGCTCCGAGAAGCACTGAAAGAGGCGTATTATAGTGTTGAGAAGTTGGCAGAAGAAAAGAATATCCTGCTATACACTTTTCAATCAACACTAACAATTGCTCTGTATGATGGAAACGTCCTTTATTATGGTCACGCAGGAGATGATGGGATTGTGGCTTTATTTTCAGACGGGTCATATAGAATGATAACGAAGCGTCATAAAGGTGAGGAAGCTAGTAGCGTATATCCTTTGCAGAGTATAGAAACATGGGAAATAGGAAAAGAGCTGAACGTTGTAGCATTAGCAATTTGTACCGATGGTGTTCTTGACGGCTTTGTAATGAATGAAAATGAGAATAATCGCATTTATTTCCCTTTTATTAGCAAGGATATCCTGAGTGAAGTAACCTGCGAGAATGACGTACAAAAGTTGGAAAGTATGCGATATGATTACATGAAATCGGATAATTATCGTGCTAAAGTGACGGATGACCTAACCTATATATTGATCGTAAATGTGACAGCTGTAGAAGAAATGGAAAGCGTTCCAGAATTTGATGTAGAAACATGGAGAGCGGATTCGCTACGATATGAGGAAGAGAAGAAGAGAATTCTGTACGGCGATGCACTAAAGGATCAGAAAAAAAAATCAAACCGTACCAAGGCATCTGAAAGAGATACCGATGCTTCATATCATGAGAAGCTACCATACATGAATACCCGTACACAATCATATCAACAGTACATGGAAGGCCATACTGCTCCACATCGATGGAAAAGGGGTGGTTCAGAGGAATCATTGACTAATGTGAAAATTAGTAATCGTGGTAAAAACAGTACTAATAATGAAGAGGGCATGCCAACATTCATAAGGATTATTTCGGTTGTAGCATCAATTGTAATAATTACATTGAGTGTGTGTATAGCCTTTGGGATCACACATATGAGAGAAAATTATAAGCTGAATGCAGAGTCTGTCGATGATTTGAGAAAGTCTTGCAAAAAAGCTATTATGGATAAGTTCGAGGCTGGGGATGCTTTTTATTTGTCAAAGGATAACGGTAGTAAAGTATTAGATAATGTTAGAGTTAATTGCATATCTGTTTCAGAGTATTTCTATGTTGATGAAGAGGATGCGCACCCTATTTATTTTGCATATGAAGTGGAATTAGCTGAAAAACAAGGAGTATTGATACCGTTTCCAATTCAGGAATGCCGGAAAGTGTATGGAATTATCGAGGTATCAAGGATTGCGGTTGACTTCCGGGGAAATATAAAAAAAGGTTATAAAGTAAGTCTGGTACCTTATGAAGAGAAAAGAATTATTGTCTATGAGACGGAACAGGAGGCTGTAAGTATTTTTTTTCATAACGGAAATCCAATAAAAAAGCAATTTACTTGAGGAATATACTGTATAAAAGTAAATGAAGGAAAATAGTATGACTGATGGGAGGAAGTTATGGGTAGTGAAGGGCATGACGGGGGCGAACTTACGGCTGAAAGGTACGATATCGGGAGTTCATCGGATGGTTTTGAGAGCGAAATGGAATCTGCTTATAATGAAGATATAGTAGATAGCGTTACAGGTGAAGTTTATGTAGGTGATATTGAATTCGGGGGATTCGATACGAAAAGAAACTAATGTGAATTATGTAGTAGGGGTTATTGCGCAATATATCAAGGAGGAAAATATGGACAGTGATGGTGGTGAGAGCTTAGGTGGTGAAGTAACAGCTGAAACTAGCGATAGTGATTTTTCTTCCGATTTCTCAGAGAGCGATATGGAGTCAGCATATAACGAAGTGACTGTCGATAGTGAAAACAGTGAAGCTTATGATGGAGAAGTAGCATTTGGATTTGATAGTAATAATAGCGATGTGACAGTGGATGTAACCGAAGATTCTATGAGGGATCCTACTCTTACGGAAGAACAGTTAGGCATTATCGTAGAAATTGAACAAGAAATTGATAATGGAAACGAGACAATGGATGAGTTCGAAGACGCTATGAGGGATCCTACCCTTACACAGGAACAGGCAGATATCAATGATGAAATAGAACTGCAAGAGAATGAAAGTATTGATAAGGCGGATACGTCTGTAGGTGCAATACGTGATTTCACATTATCACAAGAACAAGCGGCTATTGTTCAAGAAATGGAACAAAAAGGAGAGATGGATGTATACCCAGATCAATTGGGAGAAACAAAAGTAGGTGGGACTAATGAAAGATTGGGGGAGATTCATATAGGGATGCCATATAACCCTGCTGCCAAGTATGAAATCGATACTTTTAAGGGTCAGGTGCAAGATCAAGAAGACGGTTTGAATAATTTGTCTGTTAAGGATTATTTAGATAATTATAGTGATAGATTTGAATTTGGTCGTAGTTCTGAAGGCACAAAAATGCAAAATCAATATAATGATGGACTAAAAGAGTCGCTTATTTACGACAAAATGCAGGAAGGTAAATCATTTGAGCAAGCAGAAAAAGAGTCATCGGCCGAAATGTTTAATAAAGCTGCTTTGCATAGTCCTGATCAAGCTGCTGGAGGTAATCCTATGGTGATTGCTGCTAAGGGAGATGCTTCAGTCAATTCGGCACTTGGTAGTTTGTGGGGGCATGGCCGTGCAGCCGAGTTGTATGATAGGGTTAACGAAATGAGCAAAAACATGTCTGATGAAGAAAAAGCAAATACATATCTAAATGTCAGACTTGACACTTATGAGAAATAACCACGTGGATTTTTTGGAGCATCCATATTGAGGATTCAACATGTCGTTTTGGATGAAAAGTATGCGTCAGAGTCCAAAGAGCAGAAAATTGCCTATCTTCTTGGGCACACTGGATTCTAGGCTGAAACACAGGAAGAGAGGCAACAGAGGGAGAAAAGAAAACAACTTCACAAAAGACGCTGGATGCATCCAGAGAAAAGATACGGAGACTTAAAGACAACTCTGCTACACATAGATGTACTTGGATAGAAGGGGTCTATGAAGATGCAGATACCTTTGTGAAAAGCCACCTGGACGAGTTTACACCATTTGAAGATGAGTAGTAAACGCTTCTTTTCAATGATGATATAAATGTAACCATTATCTATATGATATATGTCTGTAATGGTCAGCCGCCGACTGTCAACCAGTCGACAGAATCCATTACACTTACCTACAAAATGTAGTTGAACTTACCTACAAAAACGTTTTGCACTTTTCTACAAAACGTGCTTGCAAAAAAACACGCCAGAGGAGGTGGGGATAACTGTATGTATACATTTGAAATAAAGGTGAGTCCGACAGAAAGCACAGCTACAGTTTTATTGAACCAAAACACAATCAATAATCAGAGTCAGCTTTGGAGATGTGGGACAGAGCCATTTATTGACTGGGTTCGTGAACTTCCGGATATGCTGTTTGCCGAATTGAATAACTCATACAATTTGCAGTTTATTGGAAGCGATTTAGAATGTACGATTATTTCAGGCATTTTCAGTAGAAATCCTTATTGCAATAGTGTTTCATGTAATGTTGAGAATGGACGCTACAACTTGAGTCAACGTGTCGAATGGGCAGAAGAGGCGGCTAAGGAATTAAAGATATTGTTGTCGCCAAAGCGAATCATTGGTGTTGACTCAGATGCCTCTTGTAGTTTGGATACTTCCGATGCATTAAAGAAGCTACAGGGGGTGAAATGCAATCAATTTGCCAACGGTGGGTGTGACGTATTCATCACGGATAATCCAGCAAATGTAACGATTGCTTCCAAGAACTTCAAATATGTATATCTGTGCACAGGGGAGCAGATGAATTTTGATAACTCGGTAGATAATTGTATGCTGTTTCGTGGTCGTAGAGAAGAAATAGAGAGGTTCTTTTCAAAACTAGCAGATTTACTCGTCTTAAAACCTTTTTTGGAGGAAAGCTATAAAAAACTTTCATATAGTTCAACTAATGCAGGATTTATTACTAAGGCAAAAGTTGAAATGCTTCGCGACGAAGTGCCACATGCTCGGTTAATCCTAACTTCCCAACAAATAAGAGTGAGCAATATGGCTTCCTATAGAATAGAGGTGGGAAATAGGACTTCGTTTAGTGTTGAAAAATTCCCAGATGAAAAACTCAAACTAAATATTCGCGATCCGAATATATTGCAGATGGTAGGTGGCCGTGAATTCTTAGCGGTCAACGTCGGAAAAGCACATATTGATATTACTTTTGGCAATCAGAAAATCTGGGATGGAGTGATTGAGACGTATCAGGTCAATCGGGTCACTGCGATTCAAATGACACCGCCAAATGGAAGTATTTTAGAGCATTATGATTTTCAGGTTCAATATACTTTTCATCCAGTAAATGCGCAGAATATATCCCATGCTAAGTGGAACGTTACACCTGTTGGAGGCTTGAAGGATCTTGGTAATGGGAAGTTTGAAGCATTGAAACACGGTACCTTTACAATTACGCTCACAGTTGAAAATGTACAGGAATCAATATCGGTGACTGTAATACGACCTGTGAAATCCATAAGGTCACCTCGTGAAGTTGTTGTGAAAGTAAATCACGGCGGAAAGCCGGTTAGCATATCTACATTTCCACCAGGTAGCGGATACAGTTCAATGGTTATTAGATCTTTAGATCCAAATATTGCTGTATGGGATGGTGGTCGCAAGGAAGTTAGGGCAATCTCAGAAGGGGATACTGTATTGGAAATTAGAGCATTAGATGATAATAATAGAGATCTCGCAACGAAAAGGATACCCGTATATGCACTTCCAGAGAAAGATATTATCACATTGCCTTACATACCCACGGTCATAGCTGCCCTAATTATAGTGTCGTTCCTGTGCATTTGGACTCCACTCGTGTTCGTTTCGACAGGGATAGTCGTGATTATGTGTATTATATGGGTGGTTCAAAGGTGGAAATATGGGATTTCTCAGTTTTCTCCCAGACTGGCTAAGTATGAAATCTTGATTATCTTATTGTATATCATAGCTGCCCTATCAGCGTTGGCATATAGTATATATCATTCATATTATTACTATTGGTGATTATGATATTGATAATCAGAAAAATACAATTCGTATCTGATTTGGAGGGGATATGGAATCGATAACAAATCTACAAAACTCAGTCTCTTTAGTAAAAGGATTACTAAAAAAGTCATATTTGGAGAGTTTTGCGGAAACTAGATGTGATGTGGCATCCCTTGTCGAAGCAGAAGATGTGCTAAGAGGGCGTGTGCGTATTCTTAAGATAAGACAACTTGCATATAACGATGAGTCTGTAATCGCGAAGATGTCCGTAGTTTATCAGACTCTTCACGGTTTGGTGAATAGTTGCTTTATGATGATAAATGGGACATCGGATGTAACATCTCTATATTTAGGAATAACATCAGATGCACCAGCTCCAGCATTGGATGCATTAAAGCAATCCTTGGATGGTAATTTCCCTGGAATCATTTATGAAAGCCTGGATGGTACTGAGATAGAGGGTCTTATGTGTGACAGTAGCCTTGGGCAATCTTCAAATTACGTTCCTACGGTAACTGCTGTGTCAGTAGTTCCGGCAGAAAATGGATACGGTTCTTCAGAAGGAAAGACCCAAGGAATTGAAAAGTTTATGGATGCCATGCAAGGAAAGGTTTTTACTGCGATTATTATAGCGACTCCCTATGCGCAAAGTGAAATAGAGAACAAGATTTTGTCATTGGAGACTATAGCAACATCTTTATCTCCGCTTGAAAAGACAACCATGCAATTTAGTAGCACTATATCTTCATCTAAAACAGATTCGATGGCAAAGGCGGTGTCAAATACCATTAATAGTAATTTGCAAAAGGGTTTTTCAAAGACTTCTCAAGACGGGAAATTTCAACAAAAGGGTGTTCACATCGGCGCAGGAGGGTTATTGCCAAACGGCAAAATAAATGCAAATGGTGGATTTCAAACGGGATTTGGAACTTCTCATATGGATTCTTTTACAAAAAACATAAGTGTATCGTATGGAAGTAGCATAGGAGAGACAGATACTGTTTCCCAAGCTCTTATGTCAGGAAACAGTTCTGGTACGGCATTGACTAGGGAGAGAATCGATAAGGAAGTATCAGATATACAAAACCTAATAGAGCAAAGGATTGTGAGATTGAGAGAGGGGAGTTCGTATGGGATATGGGACTGCTGTGGATATTTTATATCTCGTAGGAATGACATTTCCATTGTATCAGCAAATGAATATAGGGGGTTGGTTTCTGGAAAAGGAACGGATATACAACAGACAGCGATGGCTCTGTGGCAACCTTCTTTAAGGAGAGACTCAGTTTCTAATCATGAAGTTATTCGAGGAATAATTAAAAATTTGAGTTTGGGAATTCCACCAAGTTTCCTTTCAGGCGATAGAGTTCTTCGGACAGAATCGATGGTGACTGGTCGAGAGCTTCCTCGTATGATGTGCTTCCCTCTTAAGTCTGCGGGAAATGTCACAATTGTCAGGATGAGTCGCTTTGGTCGTCGAGTACATTATCTGGGTACTGAAGAACCTGATAGGAGACGCCTATTTAAAATAGGGCAAGCATTTCATATGGGTAAGATGGAGAATGCTGAGATATATCTTGATCCTGAACAATTATGCGAGCATTCTTTGATAATAGGGGCTTCTGGAACAGGCAAGACTACAGCGGTTGAATCAATCTTGGTGGATTGTCATAAAAAACAAATTCCATTTACTGTAATTGAGCCTGTCAAGGGGGAATATTGTAAGAAATGGAGTCATATTCCAGGATTTAAAGTTTTCACCGTTAACAAAAATAAATACAAAATGTTGCAAATTAATCCGTTTGCATTTGAAGAATCCGTACATGTTTTAGAACATTTAGAGCGAGTTTATGGTGTCTTTTCAACGGCATGGCCACTCTTTGCGGCTCAGCCAGCAGTTCTTCGAGACAGCGTGCAGACTGCTTACATAAAGAAAGGATGGGATCTTGTTAACTCAATCTGCCTGTTTCCAGAACGTAGGTTTCCTGTGTTCCAGGATGTGCTAGATGCCTTGCCAGAAGTAATTAAGAAAGGAAATTTCGTAGGTGAATTAAAAGGAACGCTTGAGGGCGCTGTTGGAGCTAGGGTTCGCATGCTTACACAGGGGTTATACGGTCAGATTTTTAATGAAGAGTATGATGTGGATGATGGAGTTCTGTTTGATGGCAATACAATTATAAATCTGGAGGGTCTTGGTTCTCCAGAGATATTGTCGTTTGCGATGGGAATTTTGCTCGTTCGACTTTATGAACACAGAATGGCATCAGGTAATTATCCATCTGTGCGGCATTTGACGGTGATAGAAGAGGCTCATAATGTTTTCAAAAAGAATTCTTCGTATACAGTTAGCCAAGATGTATCAAGTATCGGCGGAAGATCGGTGGAGGTGATTACAAAATGTGTTGCCGAACTTCGTTCAACTGGAGAAGGATTTTTGATAGTTGATCAGTCACCTGGAAATATAGACACAGACGCGATAAAAAATACTTCAACTAAGATTGTCTTGAGTCTTCGTGAGGAAGAGGATATTAAGGCGGCAGCATCTACGCTGTCTCTCACGGAAGAGCAAGCTAAAGACTTGCCACAGCTAAGTCGTGGGATAGCGATAATTCGTCAGAGAGGATGGGCAGAGCCTGTTCTCACGAAAATTGAAAAAATGAATACTGCGCAAGGGATGAATAATAGCGTAGACGATGGTATCATTGTTCAAAAAGAAAAAGCAATCATACAGGGATTTATTGCGAAGAGATTATTAATGTGTTTGGATAAAAAGATGTTTTCTGTAAATCTTATTGTCAATGATATTCGTAATTTTATAGGTTTTAGCCATTGGAAGCTTGATGACTATGTAGAAAAGATTGCATGGTATGGTGGACTTTATAAAAGGCTGGGAATATCAAATACAGAAAATTTTAAAAGGGAGAGTTTTTTTGGAAGAGTTGTTTTAGATATATTGGATTTTAAGTATGTGTTTAAAGTTTTCGAATTCCCTAAACCGGAAAAGTCGATGAAAGAACCTTACAAACTATGTGTTAATTATCAGCAAAAGTGTAAACAATGGCGACTTAGGTTAGTGGACGTGATGGAACAATATGCCACTGGATTAAATACCGCTGAAAAGGATAGGCTTCTCTATCTTATGCTTTTATCAGATGATGCATCAAGAGGAGATGTTATGTCGAAAAACAGAGTACATGTATTTAGGACACTATACAAAGTGCGTTATAGGAATAACTAAGGAAAGAGGGATATAAATGAGCAAGGCAGGAGTAAGCTACCTGTGTAAAATGAAGAATAGTGCGACTACAAATTATACCCTTGATCAAATGATAGGTAAAGGTGGCGAGGGCGAAGTATATGGCGTGATGAGTCATCCAGAACTGGTAGCAAAGATTTTTTTTCAGAATAAGCCGGGGAGGGAGGAGAAACTTAATGCCTTGCTTAAGCTGAATGTTCAGTCAAGAATTCAAGGTATTGTACGCATTGCTATGCCTGAAGGTCTGCTCTATGCAAACGGAGCGTTAGTTGGGTACGTGATGCCAAGAGTAGACGCTAGTCTCAAGCTATTTCAGATGTGGCGTGAAAATGATAATGATAGGGATCGCTTTTTCCCTAATTATGGTTGGCATCATGCTGTCAAGATAGCTTATAACTTAGCAGAAGTAATAGACTATCTGCACAAATGCGGTATAGTCGTTGGTGACTTCAATTCAAATAATTTTGTTATAGATCCTCAGAATGGAGGACGGCCTATACTGGTAGACTGTGATTCATTCGATATACGTGATCCGGATACAAATCGACATTTCCCTTGCGAAGTTGTTTCTGCGGAGATGGCAGCACCAGAAATACTACTAGCAGGCAATGTTGCAAATGCAACCTTTAGTAAAGCTTCTGACAATTTTTCTCTTGCTATACAGATATTTCGCTTACTAATGAATAATCAGGATCCTTTCGGGAGTCAGAATATTGGAAACTATAAGCCATCTTCCTCATCTGTTGCAATGGGAAATACACACATAATACGAGGTGAGTGTGTATATGTCAGGTATGTACCAGGAAAATCGATACCTCCGAATTTACTATCTTTTGATGTACTGCCGAGTGATATCCAAAAACTGTTTGATAGGGCGTTTCACTATGACGAAGTAACTGTAACTTATCAAACGACTATAGACAAGCGACCCTCCGCAGAGGAATGGAAAAATACACTGCTAAAGTATGCCAAAGATGATTCTTTTATAAAGACTTGTTCAAGCAATCCAAAGCATAAGTATTCCAATCATTTGCTGCAGTGTCCTTGGTGCGATTTGGAGGCTAAACGAGCGAAAGCAACTCCGCCTCCACCTCCATCACCATTTAATCAAAAGAAAAAAAGAAGAACTGTACGAAAATCTCCTGTCCAGAGACCGCCATTCATAGCTGGACAAGGGAGGAGAGACGCAATGCTTTACTACACACTTTTTGTCATTTTCGGCATCGCAGGCGGTTTTATGATGGGGAGAACTGTCGAGAGATTATCAGATTATCATGTTTCAGAAGAAGCAGCTATAGTTATCATCTCGACAATTGGAGTCATATATGGTTTGATAGTAGCTTATTACACAAAAGACAGATATATCAATGCAATTAATTCAATACCATGGCTTCTTTTGACCCTAAGTGCACTTTTATTGCCTGCTATGGTTGTAGCCTCGGTAGTGATAGTTGTAATGGGGATAATAAGTTTCTTGATATTCTTGACTGTTATTGGTTTTTGTTGTTCAAGAATATGTAAATGAGAACTTTGCAACAAAGTTCTCATATGTATGCCTCAAACTGTGGACTGTCGGTTTGTCCGGGCAGATCTGTGCAAAGGGAGTCGCGTTCCAGGCTTCGTTGAAACGCTTGTCGATTTGGCTGACAGACAGGAGATTATCCATCTCCCTTGCCGGAAATGCAGTTTGCCATCTGAAACGGCCACCTGTGCCGTGTTCGACGGCCGCTGAATGACATTTTTGACGGCCGCCAAAAGACATATTAAACGGTCGCTCCTATAATGGGTCCATCTCCAACAGGAGAAATAATTCATTATAGGAGGTCCGTTATGGATTACAAAAAAGTACTGAGGCTTCACTATGAGAACAAGCTCAGCGGCAGGGAGATTGCTGCAACATCCAGATGCAGCAAAACATCGGTCAACGAATTCCTGAAGTGGTTCAGGGAGTGCCCGGAATTAAACTATCCTCTTCCGGAAAATGTCACAAATGAGTTCATTGAGAAAAATGTTAGCTCTTCGTGTGTTTCACACTAAAGCAAAAATTATGTTACGAAAATCGCTGAATGTTAACTTCCAATGAAATTATCCCTCTTTCTGGGCGTTGAACGATTTATTAGTAAATCTGCATATAAAGAGCAGGAAATAAACAACGAAAAAGCAAGAGAAAATGTGAAAAGTTCACATTTTCTCTTGCTTTTTTTACTGATATATGGGATAATAGAAAAGGGATAATTATCCCTAAAAAGGAGGGCCGTATGTACCTTGATGTCACTCTTCCGGTTCCAGCGGAAAAAGGAAAAATCACTGTCAAAACAATCAAGAAAACACTATATGTCTACTATGAAATCGGACGGGAATACAATGCTGAGAAGAAGTACAGCGAGCCAAAGAGGGTATGTATCGGGAAGAAGAGCAGCAAAGACTCAGATATGATGATCCCGAACACAAATTTTCTGCGCTATTTTCCGGAAGCCGTACTGCCTGACGAGGCAGAGGAGCCGGAGCGCAGCAGCTGTCTGCAGGTCGGTGCTTTCCTGGTCCTCCGCAAAGTGATCAGCGAGTATTCCCTTGACAGCATGGTGGCGAGGATCGTCGGTCGTGATGCAGGCCTGTTCATGGATCTGGCTGTCTATTCCATCATGACGGAAGGGAACGCCGCCCAGTACTATCCTGCATATGCGTATAAGCATCCCCTCATGACGGAAGAGATGAAGGTCTACAGTGATTCGAAGATATCCGGTTTCCTCGGGCAGGATATGGACAACCAGCGTATCGCATTCCTGGATGAGTGGAACAGGAAAAGGGATCACAGGGAGAAGATATATATATCCTATGACTCGACCAACAAGGCCTGCCAGGCAGGTGATGTCGACCTGACCGAGATCGGCCATTCAAAAAAAGGCTCTGACGAGCCGGTATTCAATTATTCGGTCGCTTTTGACCGGAATAATAAAGAGCCTCTCTTTTACGAGGCATACCCCGGCAGCATAGTTGACGTGTCGCAGCTTCAGTTCATGCTGGACAAGGCAGAAGGATACGGATATAAGCATATCGGCTTCATCCTGGACCGCGGTTATTTCAGCAAAGCGAACATTCATTACATGGACAGCAAGGGGTATGAATTTGTCATCATGGTCAAAGGGATGAAAAAGCTTGTGCGCCAGGTCGTTATGGATGTGCAGGGAACATTTGAGCAGAGCAGGGCAGCGAGCATCAGGGCATTCAAGGTCAGCGGGACGACCGTAAGGCGCCGGCTGTACCCCTCCGACGAAAAGGAAAGATACTTCCATGTATTCTATAATGAAGGGAAACATACGGCAGAACGGGAAAAACTGGAATCAGACATTGACACGATGGCAAAACAGCTCAAGTCGTGGCAGGGACTTCAGGTAAGGCCGACCGGGAAATACACCAAATATTTTGATCTGATCTATTACCATGAAGGAAAGGCTGACGAAACTTTCAGTTGTGCAAGGGAGCGTACGGAGGTGATCGACTGCGAGATCGGGCTGTGCGGGTATTTTGTCATTATCACTTCGGACAGGATGACTGCGGAGGAAGCCCTGACGCTTTATAAGGGAAGGGACAGCTCGGAAAAGCTTTTCCGGGGCGATAAATCCTATCTCGGCAATAAAACGGAGCGTGTATACGGCAGCGAATCCGTCGACACAAAGGTCTTCATAGAGTTCGTTGCGCTCATCATCAGGAACAGGATATACAACTGCCTGAGAGATGAGATGAAGAAACAGGACAGGAAATTCAACTTTATGACAGTCCCGGCTGCCCTCAGGGAGCTGGATAAGATCGAAATGGTCAGGGGAGGAGACAACGCATACCGCCTTGACCATGCAGTTACTGCGACACAGAAAAAAATACTGAATGCATTCGGGATGACTGCGCAGGACATCAAGAGGAAAGCGGCTGAGCTTAGCGCGGAGCTTGCCAGGATAGAGATAGAATCTGCCGAGAAGAATGCAAAGCCGGATGCGGCTACATCAAAGCAAGTGGGAGGGGCATAATCATGGCACGTACAAGAAGAACGATTTCCCTGGAGGAGAAAATCGAAAAGGCTCAAAATGCGGTATATCTGGCAAAGGACAAATACGATGCTGCTGTCGAAGAACTTAATCAGCTGCTGAAAAAGAAGAGGGAGATGCAAAGGAAGGATATCCAGAAAGCCCTTGAAACAAGCACGAGAACCTATTGCATACGGCGGATCCCAGTGGCCGCTTTTGCGGCCGCAAGTGGCCACGGAGCGGAGCGAGTGGCCGGGGTTATTGAGTTTTGAATACT
>OCVV011313469.1_pt1 | contig 24845 bp, 19 predicted proteins | sample 1539721 | NCBI WGS metagenome assembly OCVV01 (sample SAMN02144230, study PRJEB22623) | gut metagenome | biome: sheep rumen | host: Ovis aries | place: New Zealand
AATCCAGAGATTTCCCATTGCCCGACAGGCCATAAAGTATCTTGTTGCCGACGGCCGCTATTCTTACATTGAGACAGGTTCTCTTTTAAGCATCAAAAAAAATGTAAAAGACATCGTGATTCCGTCGGAAGAATACAAAATCAAAATGTACCCAATGGACTACGAGGAGTACCTGCGTGCAATCGGAAGCGGAAACTATGAGACGGTTCAAAAATTCTACGAACTCAAAAAGCCTCTGGGAAATCAGCTGAATCAAAAACTGCTCCGGGATATGCGTCTTTATATGTGCGTGGGAGGAATGCCGCAAGCCGTTGCCGCCTATGTCGCCGGGAAAAATTTTGAGGAAATTGATTTTGTAAAACGCGCCATCATTGAACTGTACAAAGACGATTTTATGAAGATTGATGATTCGGGCAGAATCAGCGCTATGTACGAGGCGATTCCAGCCATGCTCTCCCAGAACAAAAAACGCTACACCCTCTCAAATGTGCTGGGCAAGCGGACGACAGCAAAAGATCAGGAACTGCTTTCAAATCTGCTCAATTCTAAGACCGTCCTTGCCTGCTACAACACCACTGACCCGAAAATCACCCTTTCCCAGTCAAAGGATTTTGACTCATACAAACTCTATCTCGCCGACACGGGGCTTTTCACCACCATGCTTTTCAACGACAAAAGCCAAATCTACGCGGATATTTACATAAAGCTAATGGGCGACAAACTTGACGCGAATCTCGGCTACCTCTACGAAAATCTGATAGCCCAGGAAATTGCGGCCAGCGGGCATGAACTTTACTATCACACCTGGCAGAAGCCCAACAGCTCCCATTATTACGAAATCGACTTTCTCCTTTCCCAAAAAACAAAGCTCGTGCCCATTGAAGTAAAATCCTCGTCAATTCAGCATCACCAGTCAATCACCGAATTCGCTAAAAAATACTCCGACCGCACAGGCGAGCAATTCCTCCTTTCCCAAAAAGATGTTGGAAACGAAGAGCAACTGCGCCTTGAGCCGATTTACATGATTCCCTATATTGCGCGGGGGTAAATGACTGAAAAAATATTTTTCGTGGTTTTCTTTTATGGCGAGAAAGATGTACACATCATTGCCTTGAAAATCAGCAGACAAAAGAAATTCCGCAATTATCGTTGAAGTCGGATTATTTTGTGGGCGGTAACGGAATGTCAGATAATCGCTGTCGAGTAGTTCTTCAACAGTTTTTGCACATGCAAGAAGTTTATCAATCAGCTCTCCAACAAAAAAAAACGTCGCAAGGACGGAACACAAAAAAAGGCGAGGAAGTTTCGTTCCCCGCCTTTTGCTTTGGTCACTGAGCGTAGTCGAAATAGATTATTTCACAATCTCAGCCAGTGCTTTTTTCATGCGTCGCACGCAAGCGTGCTTAACGAGAACGCTTATGCGTTCTCGCGGCATTTATTTGACGATATTTGCCAGTGCGACCTTCATGCCGTCTTTCTGGATATTTGCCAAGTGACCTGCAACTGCAGCTTCGAGGCCTGCGACCTTTGTCAAATCTTCCTTCCAGAAGTCAACATTGCTCAAAACTTTGTTTGCGATAACTTTTGCGTCTTTTGTCTCTTTGTTGAGAGCAGCGAAGAATTCGAGAACAGGGAGTGTATCGAGGTTCTCGTATTCGCCTTCTTCTCGTTTAGAAATAAGACATTTCTGGCCTTTTGCGTTCTCTTTGATTTCTGTACCGTTGTAGAAAGCGATGAGGGCTGCGATTGAGAAGCCCAGCAGTTTTGGAACAGAGCCGTTCTTTTTGATGCTCTGGAGTACTGAAGGTAAACAGCGTGTCCAGTATTTTGCCACAGAGTTCAAAGAAATCTCAATCAAGCGGTGCGGGTTGAATGGATTCTGGAAGCGGGTCCAAACATCCTGTGCGTATTTTTTAAGGTCTTCCTGGTCACCGTCGATTGAAGGAACGATTTCGTTGAAGATGATGTCGTGCATGAATTTCTGAGCGTCAGCGTTAGGTGTGTTGAATCCTGAACCGACCTTCTCTGAGCAAACGATGTCCTGAACATAGTTTGAACCAGCAAGGAAAGCTGCCAGAACTGATGATGTGTGAGCGCCGTTCAAGATGCGGACTTTTCGTGTGTGGTAGTAGTCCATGTTCTGAACCCACTTAACTGAAAGGCCTGCTTTAACCAGTGGGAGTTCATCTTCGTGTGGCTTTTTAGATTCGATAACCCAGAAGTGGAAAAGCTCTGCTGAGTCGAGGAGTTTGTCCTCATAGCCCAGTTTTTCGCAGAGGTTCTCAGCCTGAGTTTTGCCGTTCTCTTCTTTAGAAAGGAGCGGGAAGTATCCCGGAACGATTCGGTCAACGAGACATGAACAAACATCACAAGCCTCGTCGAACCAGTTGATGAAGTCAGGTCCCAGCTGCCACATTTCAGCGTAGCGGAGGATATTGATTCGGAGGTTGAGGCCGGCCTGGTCTGAAAGCTCACAAGGAATAAGGATCATGCCTTTTGAAAGGTCTCCCTTGAATGCCTGGAATCGTTTGTAAAGGAAAGCTGTAACTTTTGCAGGGAAGTTCTTCTGTGGCTTCTGGTCGAGAGTAACTGGAACGCCGTCGATTTCTGAGTCGAAGCGGATACCAGCCTCAGTTGTGTTAGAAACGATGAAGCGCAAATCTGGGCTTGATGCCAGAGCGACATACTCGTCGTAGTTTGTGTATGGGTTGATTGAGCGGCTTACTGAGTTGATGCAGCGTGTTTCAACTGTTGGTTTTCCGTCTTTCATGCCGCGGAGAACTGTAGTATAAAGGTTGTCCTGTGCGTTCATCGCATCAATCATGCCTTTTTCGAGTGGCTGAACGATAACGATGTTGCCGTTGAATCCTGCTTTTTCGTTTGCAATATCAATCTGCCAGTCAACAAAAGCGCGCAAGAATCCGCCTTCACCGAACTGCAAGACTTTCTCTGGTCGAGAAACCTTTTTCATTACTTCATTAATTGGTTTAAGAGCCATAATAATTGAACCTCCGAAAGTGTTCATAAAAAATTTGAATCCATTCTATCACTAAAACACCTTTCTGTCATCTCTATGAAAAAGCGTGGATATAAAAAAATGGCAAAAATTATTTGGAAAAAAAATATATAACTTGTAAAAATTCCGTCATCATTATACAATGGAAAAATGCAAAATTCCCATACTGGGCGAAGATTAGGCTTTATTCTCTCCACAATTCATGCAGGTTCTGCTCTAAAACTTTGGCACAAGGTTGTTCAGCGGGCGCAGACTGAAAACGGCGCTTTTTTCGTTTTTCCCGGTGGCAAGCTGGATTCAAAAAGTTCTCGTGAACATCTCAGAAATGACATATATAAACTCGTAAATTCTTCAAATCTTGACGGCCTTGTAAGCTGGGCTTCAAGTATCAGCGGTTCGGTTTCTGTTCAGGAACTCGAGGAATTCCACAAAAATTTTCATTCTATTCCTTTCGTAACTATCGGTCAAAAAATTCCTGGTCATCCCTGTGTTGAATTCGACGCATATTCCGGCATGAAGGAGCTTGTCCGCCATTTCATTCAGGTTCACGGTGTCAAAAAAATTGCTTTCCTCCGTGGTCCCGAAACACACACTTCTGCTCAGGATCGCTTCCGAGGCTACAAAGATGCCCTTATCGAAGCCGGCTTGGACAACAAGGACAACCAGGCTCTCGTTTCTTCTCCCCTCAACTGGTACGATGGTGAGCTTGGTGCAAAATGGCTTTACGAAGAAAAAGGGCTTGTTCCAGGCAAGGATTTTGAGGCTCTTCTTTCTGCCAGCGATTTAATGACTTTTGCCGCTGTCAATTATTTCAAGCAGCGCGGTATTCGTATTCCAAAAGATTTGCTTGTTGGTGGCTTTAACGACACCGAAGAAAGCCGAATTTCAATTCCTTCATTTTCAACGGTTCACATGCCTCATGCAGATTTGGGCATCGAAGGCTACGAAAAAATTTCAAACATCTTGAGCGGAATGTTGGGCGTGTCTGATTCAACTCTCCCCGCCTACCCTGTCATCCGTGAAAGCTGTGGCTGCGTTCATACAAAAATCTGGTCATCTTCAGATTTACATTCAAAAATTCGCTCGAAAGAACAGTTCCACGAAGAAATTTGCAGAATTTTCCGCATCAATCCCGAGTCTTCTGGCCTTGAACCAATGCTTACTGCCCTGTTTGAGAATGACAAGTCTAAATTTTACGATTTATTCACTCAGAAGGTTTCTTCATATTTTAAGAATGGCGGCGATCTTCTTAATATTTTTTCTGCTCTTGCACTTTTCCGTTCTGTAGTGAATATTGCTCCAGAATATATAGAAAAAATTGTGCGCCATGTAACGCTTCTAGTGCCGCGTATTCAGGAACGGGTCTTAATCGAAAAGCAGTATCAAATCGAAAAAACAAACGGCATCATCAGCTCCCTAAAAAACACCCTGCTTTCTGTTTTTGACCGCAGCCGGCTTATTCTTGTCCTCAAAGATTACCTGAAAAAAATCGGTATTCACACTTTTGCGATTGTGCTTTATGAGGATGAGTCATATTCAAATTATATCGGTGGCTCAAATTCCGCAGATGAAATTCGCAATGAAGAAATCCGTTTTCCTCGTGAATTCCTTGTTCCAGAACGTTTTTCTTCTGATTTTGACCGTGGAGCATACATCGTTCAGCCCCTTTTTGTTGAAGATTCGTCTTTTGGATATATAATTTGCAGCTACACTGATTGCCAGGGAATTGTCTATGAGGACTTGCGTTCTTCCATCAGTTCTGTTTTGCAAAGTATTTTCCTTTTTGAGCAGACTACAGAGGCACGAAGGATTGCCGAGCAGGCTGAATTTGCAAAAACTGAATTTTTTGCCAATGTTGGAAGCGATTTGTGCGACCCCCTCAAAAATATCTCGGCCAAGCTGCAGCAAATGGAGTCGAATATCGAGAACGGTGTCAATCGAGAAATCCTCTCGGAACAGCTTATTTTCTTGCGCTCACAAATCGAAGCCCAGCTCGAAAAAACCGAAACTTTAGTTGATTTAACCCGCTCACAGATAGATGACCTTCCGATGAACAAAAAACTTTTCGACATCCGGCAGGTTCTTCCAAGCAGCGTTGCGGCTACCCTTACCCGGGAATTCCCCCTTCTTTACGGAGATTCGGAGCGCTTAAAGCGGGCTTTGCAGACAATTTTCGATTTTTCCGAAAAAGATCCCTATATTTCAGAGAAGCTGGACGGCGTTCATGTTGAATTCTACTCGAATCGCTTTGACTGGCAAAAACCGGAGCTTCTTCTTGCTGAAAAAATCATTCTTCTTCAGTTTGGCGATGTAGAAAAATCTCTCAACTATGCCGAGATAACTTTGCCCTGGCCAAATCTTGCGGGGCTTCCTCCGGAATCTCGTTCTGCGCAAAGATTTGACTTATACAGTTTCTCAGAAGGTAAAACTGAAGAAAGGCTTGGTCTAGAATCCAAGTATTTCTTTGAGGAAGGTTTCGAGCCTGCTGAGCCAGAGAGCATTGTTTTTCTGTGGGAGCCGGATTCTGCCCCAATCGATGAATGGATAAAGGTTTACAGCCTTCGCCGAAATGAGTCCTTGTTCCGGGCACCACTTATCTGTTACAGCCACAATCTCATAGGCCACAATTTCAGTGAAATTCTTGAGCAAAAAATAAAAGCCCAGCGTGCCGCTCCAGTTCTTTTCGTCAATGCAAAGCATACCCGATATGGCTCATGGGCAACAGAATCGAACACGGTTAGTATTGCTTCTATGGAAGAATTTGACGAAATTCTTTCTGAAATTACCCCTTCCCTTATTGTGTTTGAAGAAGTAAATGAAGAAAGCATACGCCGAATCCGTCAGAATCCAAAAACCGTCCTGGTCCCAATTCTCGTTCTTCCGGACAGCATAGAAACCGATGAAGAAATTGAACTCTTGTGTTCGCATCCCCGCATTATTCTTTGCAACAGAGGAGCGGCAGAGTCAGAGCAGTTTGACGAGCGCATAAAGGGAATCCTTGCAGGGGACGAAATTCTTCCGCCTCATACGGGTGCATTGGTAAAAAGGGCTATATTGTATTTAAATAGAAACGCATCTCAGCAGATTGTGCGATGGAAGCTCGCCGATACCGTGCATGTCAGCGAGGACTACCTCACAAGAATCTTCCACAAAGAAATCGGCCTGAGCCTGTGGGAATATTTAAACAGATATAGAATATACATTGCGACGAAAATGCTTCTTGAAACTAACGACACGATTTATGAAATCGCGGAAAATTCAGGTTTTCAGGATCAGGCTTATTTCTGTCGCGTATTTAAAAAAATATATGGGGTGCCGCCGGGAAAAATTCGCTCAAAATAAATTTGACTAAAAGTAATCCACAGAATAAAATGATAACATGCGTTAAAATTTCAAAAAATTATTGTGCAAAATCTTCTCGTTAAAGTTCGGTTTTGTACAATAAGATACAAGGATTTTTAAAGTATAAATATCGTTCTAAACGGTAAAATAAAATATTGAGGTTAGGTATGAACGCAAAAGAAACAAATGTTTTAGCTGCACCGAAAAAGGATCTCTGGAAAAACGTTAAGAGACATTTTTCGGTCTATGCACTTCTTGTCATTCCTGTCGTGTACTATGCTATCTTAAAGTATGGTCCGATTGTTAATGGTCAGATTGCATTCAAGAATTTCGAGCCGGTAGACGGCGTATGGGGAAGTGTTTGGGTTGGCTTCAAAAACTTCAGCACATTTATCCATTCGTTCTACTTTGGCGAACTTATGAGGAACACAATTCTTTACAGCTTGGCAAAGCTCGTTGTGTCAGTTCCGTTGTCAATCATCCTGTCGGTTGCACTGTATGAATGTACGCACAATGTTCTTCGTCGTGTCGTTCAGACTTTAGCTTACTTACCGCACTTCCTTTCTTGGGTTATCATGTACGGTATTCTTCTTATTTTGTTTGCAAAAGGTGACGGTCTCGTTAACCAGGTTATCGAGAGTGCCGGCGGTGCTTCAAAAGACTTCCTTACAAACACAAGCGTATTCCCAATCATGGTTGTCCTTTCAGACGCATGGAAGGAAATGGGTTGGGCAGCAATCATCTTTATCGCAGCTCTCATGGGTATCGATCCTTCTTTGTTCGAGGCTGCCATGGTAGAGGGTGCTTCTGCTGTTCAGCGTGTTTGGTACATCACTATTCCTTCAATCAAACCAGTTATCGTTACCGTAGTTCTTCTTAAGCTCGGTACCGTTCTTGATGCCGGATTCAACCAGATGTTCATGTTGTATTCACCGGCTGTTTATCGAGTTGCTGATATCATCGATACATGGGTTTACCGACAGGGTCTTCTTGAATTCCAGTTTGCTCTTGCAACTGCTGTCGGTATCTTCAAAGGTGTAATCGGTATGATTCTTGTTATGGTTTCTAACAAAGTCGTCAAGAAGTTGACTGAATCATCACTCTTGTAATTCGAGGTAAGCTAAAATGGAAAAACCAAAGACAGTAAAATTAACATCAGGCGACCGCGCATTTTATATCGGTGTAAACACTTTCCTTGCTTTCATCGGTATCATTATTGCTATCCCTATCATCAGTACAATTTCTTCTTCTGTAACTCCTAACGGTTACATCGGAAGTACATTCGATAAATTCATCCTCATGCCATGGAAGTGGGATGGTTCTGCATACAAGGCTTTGCTTGGAAACAACGGTTTCACCCTTGCTTTCTGGAACTCAATCAAAATCATGCTTTTCGGTGTAGTAACAGCTTTGGCTCTTACTGTTCCAATGGCATATTGTATGTCAGTACAGGATTTGCCAGGACGCAAAATCCTCAACTACTTCGTACTTGTTCCTTATTTGTTCAACATCGGTGTTATCCCAACATTCTTGGTTGTAACAAATCTTCATCTTACAAATCACTTGTGTTCAATCTTCTTGCCAGGTGCAATCGGTACATATAACTGTTTGATTATGCGAGGCTTCTTCGAGGGTATTCCTGAGTCTCTTAAAGAATCTGCTCGAATTGACGGTGCTGCTGAATGGTATGTTCTTATTTCAATCATTCTTCCATTGTCAAAGCCAATCATTATGACAATCGGTTTGTACTATGCAGTTGGTTACTGGAATGACTTCATGCACGCCTTGCTTTACTTGACGGAGTCATACTTGCAGCCACTTCCAATCCTTACTCGAAACATTCTTTTGGGTGCTTCAATGAGTGAAACTTTGGATACTGGTACTGCATTCGGTGCTGCATCTATCGCTTCTATTAAGGCTGCTTGTGTATTCCTTTCAGCTATCCCGATGATGCTTGCTTATCCGTTCATCCAGAAGTACTTTACAAAAGGCACAATGCTTGGTTCTGTAAAGGGCTAAGTTTTAATAAAAAAATTCATTTCTTTTCAAAACTAAGGAGGAAAAAATGAAAAAGTTAATGAAGGGCGTTGCTGTCTCAGCAGCAGCTCTCGCAGCATTGGCTATGGTGTCATGTGGCGGTGCAAAAAAATCAAGCGCTGTTGACATCGAACTTTGGTATGGTGCAGCAGCATCAGAAGCAGGTCCAATCCCAGCTGACTGGGTTGGATACCAGATTGTAAAAGATAAGCTTGGCATCAACCTCAAGCTTACTAACTTGCCTTCTTCAGAAGCTGACCAGAACACCAAAATCAACGCAGCTGGTGCCGCAAATACTTTGCCAGATGTATTCATGGTATCTAACGAGGTTTTCTCAACACTCGTTTCAAAAAAATTGCTTGCTCCTGTTGATTCAATGTATGCAAAAATGCCAAATCGTACAGCTAAATTGTACGACAAAGACGCTCGTGCATTCACAACAATCGACGGTCACTCATACGCTCTCGCTCAGCCGGGTTCAATCGTCCGCAACGAAGGTGTTCTTATCCGCAAAGACTGGTTGGATAAACTTGGTCTCAAAGTACCTAAGACAACAGACGAATTCCTCGCTGTAATGAAAGCTTTCACAGAGAAAGATCCTGATGGAAACGGCAAGAATGATACATACGGATACGGTGCATTCCTTGAAGTTTCTGCTCCAAACGAAGGTCTCGGTCGCCGACTTGACCCAATCTTCGGTGCTTTCGGTGTTGCTGGTACATGGAACCTCGCATCTGCAAAAACAGCTGGTCTTAACATCTACAAACCAGAGTACTATGACGCATTGGTTTACACAAAATCAATGGTTGATTCTGGCGTAATGGATCCAAACTGGTTGGCTTACAAAAAGGATGACTTCCGTGCTGCTTGGAAACAGGGTCGCTTTGGTATCATGCGTGAGCAGAATGCTGCTTATGCTAACCAGGGTAACTACACACCGTTCGACAACAACTTCCCAGATGGTGAATGGATTGTTGTTGAGCCTCCAGTAGGACCAAAAGGACAGTCTTCTGCAGGTACATACTCACAGGCTTATCGTATGTACGCTGTTTCTACAAAGGCTGCTAAAGAAGGCAAAATGGACAAAATCGCTGAACTCCTTGAATGGATGTCTTCAGACGAAGGATACTACCTCCTCGGATGGGGTCAGGAAGGTGTTAACTATGTATTCGACAAGAACGGCATTCCAACAACTGCTGGTCTTGCTGATCCATCAAAGGGCTACACAGAGTCTACACAGATTCCACTTACACAGCTCCGAAACATGGTTTACTACAATGGCGATGTTGAGTTGGCTTCACGCTACCCAACATGGTACTCAAAGAATGGCAAAGAGATGTCAGCTCTCAAAACTCTCCGCGAAATGCAGTCTAAAGCTTGGACAGCTTGTATCGGTCAGGACAAAATGCCAAAACCAAACGCAGATGTTAAACGCTTCTACGAGCAGGGTGTTGTAGAGTTCATGACTGGAAACCGCGCTCTTAACCCAACCGAATGGCAGAAATTCCTCGACGAATTCTCAAAAATCGGTGGAAAAGAATGGGAAGAGTCTGGTCTCAAAGTTGCTAAAGAGCAGAACCTCATCAAATAAATTAATCTAAAAGATTAATAAAAAGGGCATCAGTTTAGGCTGGTGCCTTTTTTTACGGCGCATGAGCCGGTGAAAACATGTAGCGAAGCGGAATGTTTTCACAATAAACCACCTGCTATGCGGGTGGTGGGCAAAAGCTTATAGCAAAAAAAACTTTCCTCGAAGGTGTACAATAGGTTGTTCAAGTCTATTGCGTAACGCCAAGGAGGAAAGTAAATGGCAAATATCAGAGATACGCTGAGCCATACCAAGTGGCTCTGTAAATATCATATAGTATTCACACCGAAATATCGCCGTAAGGCAATATACGGTCAATACAAGGAAAGTATCGGCAAGATACTAAGACAGCTCTGCAATTACAAGGGAGTCGAGATAATCGAAGGTCATCTTATGCCGGATCACATTCATATGCTCGTAAGTATACCACCGAAGTACAGTGTGTCGCAATTCATGGGGTATCTGAAAGGAAAGAGCAGCCTGATGATTTTCGACAAGCATGCGAATCTGAAATACAAATTCGGCAACAGGCATTTCTGGAGTGAGGGGTATTATGTGAGCACGGTAGGACTCAACGAGGCTACAATCAGGAAATATATTGCTGAGCAGGAAGCTCACGATATAGCGATGGATAAGCTCACGACAAAAGAGTACGAAGACCCTTTCAAGGGTAGTAAGTAATACGAACGCCCCTTCAGGGGCTGCGACGAGTCAATCTGCAATAGACTTGAACGTCAGTGAAAGCCGGGACTTAAGTCTTAGCTTGGGAACCGAGCCTTATAGGCTGTGTTCAAACCACCCGTTTGACGGGTGGTTTGTGATTGTCTTTAAATATTAGTTTTCAACAATATTCTGTGGAAAAGTAGGAAGTTTTCAACAAATAATCCACAAATTGTGTAAAACTTGTTGAAAAATGGGGAAATTTTGTTAAAAATTCAGCTATTTATTAACGAGTTTTCCACATATAGACTTTTCATTTTATCTTCTATAATATTCTAGGCATGAAGAACGATATTAGAAACGAACTTGCAATTTGTGGTTTTGAAGCTGTTAAAGCACTTGTAAAATGTCATCCCGAAAGAATCACTAGGTTTTATTATACCCGTGACAGAATGAGGGATTTTAAGGATTTATTTAAATCTCTTGCGGAGCGAAAAGTTCCTTACAACAATATACCGGAGGGGGAGCTTGAAAAACTCAGTGGCACTGTTCATCATCAAGGTGTAGTTGCCATGATTCGTCAGCCGGAAATTCCTCATTTGAATACTGATATTACAAATGAATGGCTTCACAACAAGGAAAGTGCCATTTTGCTTGACAGAGTTGGAAATGCCAACAATTTGGGTGCTATTGTAAGAAGCGCTGCTTTTTTTGGATTTAAGAACATAATCATTCCGAGGGATGAGGCTCAATCCTCAATTACTACCAGTTCTTATCGAGTTGCACAGGGCGGAATGGAGCATGTTAATATCTATTCGATTTTGTCTATTGAAAAGCTGCTTATTTCAATGGAAGGCAAGATGCTTCGTTTTGGTACTGATGTCCGTGGAAAAACACCTGTTGAAAGAATCCCTGAAATGTGCAATGAAACGAAAAAGCCAGCTCTGATTGTTCTCGGAAATGAAGAGCACGGAATTTCTGGAATAGTCCGAAAGAATTGTGATGAGCTTGTAACGATTCCTTTTACCGCTGATTCGGCAGAAGAAAAATCACAGCCAATCGAGAGCCTTAATGTGGCTCAAGCGGCTGCGATTGTCTTGTATGAGGCTCGGAAATTATCGGTTCATTTCTGATTGTTTGCCTGTTGCCTGATGAGCTGCGATGATTGAGCTGATTTCGTTGAAGTCAGAAAGGGGCAGATCACCAAAAATTGTGTTTTTGGTAGCGCAAGTTGCATTTCCGAATTCCATGGCTTTCTGAGGATCGCCATATTTGAGCAAGCCAAAGAGAACGCCTGCACAATAAGCGTCGCCACTACCGATTCTGTCGACTACATCGATGTCTTTGTATGGTTCTTCGGTGTAGAATTTGTCTTCTTTTTTTGAATAGACAAGTGATGTGAAAGAATGGACTTTTGGGCTGATAACTTCTCGCATTGAAGAGGCAATAAATTCGATGTTGGGGAAGTCGCGGCAGAATTCACGGTGCATGTCCTCCAGCGAGCCGGTTTTTTGGAACATGCGGCGGCAGCTTTCTTCGGAGATGAAAAGAATGTCAACGAAAGGAAGAATCTGCTTGATTGTGTTTCGGGCTGTTTCTTCGTCCCAGAGATTTGCGCGGTAGTTTACATCGAAGGCGATTTTTGCCCCGGCAGCCTTGAATTTTTTTATCATTTCGATGGCCAGTTTGCGTGTGTTTTCGCTGAGGGCGAGGGTAATTCCCGAAGTGTAGAACATGCGGGTCTTTGTGTAAATATCGCTTGGAATTTCAGAAGAAGTAATTTTTGTGATTGAGGAATTTTTGCGGTCGTAGACTACGGTTGGCTTTCGTGGATAGGCGCCGTTTTCGTAATAGTAAATGCCGACACGGGCTTCGGGTGAGTCGTCAAAAATGATGTAGTCGTCGCTGACACTTGAAGCTCGGATTCGGTTTTTGATAAATGTTCCGAGCTGATTTTTGGGAAGGCGAGTGATGAGGCCTGTTCTGAGTCCCAAAAGTGAGACACCAGAAGCAACATTAAGCTCTGCGCCGCCAGCGTGTTTTTTGAAAGAATCGCTTTTGCTGATTAACTCGTTGACAGAAGGTGAAAGGCGAAGCATTATTTCGCCAAATGTAATCAAATCAAATTCTTTGTGTTCCATAAAATCTATTCTAACTTTTTATTGACTGTAAAACAAGGGGAAATCGTTTTATTTTCGCTTTTATATACCGATAATTAAAGTATGAGTGAAAAGGAAAAGGGAAAGAAAAGTAAAAAGAAGACCGGGTTGGGACTTGCAATCTGGATTCTTATGTTTTTGATAATTTTGATTGTTTTTTTGGTCAAACAAGAAGAAATAAAGGAAAATTTTGATAAATCTGGGGCGACAGCACTAATCGAGAAGAAAATCGGGAAAGGCATTTTTGATGACAAAAAGAATGAGTCAAAAAGTCCTGAAAGTGAAAAAACTACGGTTATCGATTTAACAAAAAACATAAAAAAGAAGGAAAGTCAGCCCAAAAAAGAGCAGACTGTGACAGAGAAGGCTGATAAGTCTGAAAAAACTCAACTTGCTGAGAAACAGGCTGCAGAAGCTGAAAAAAAACTTTCTCAGATCAAAAAAGAAGAAAGTAAGACAGAAGTTGCCTTGAAGCCGGTGGAAAAAAAAGAAACTGTTGCAGTTGAAAAAGTTCAAGAAACAAAGAAAGAAGAAAGTATTCCTGCAAAAAGCAATAGCGAACAGAGACAGAGCCAGATTGCCCAAGAGCCTAAAGTTGAGACAAAGTCTGTGACTGCTCCTGCACCAGTTGTCGATACCAACACTATGAAGGCAAAAATTTGCTTTGTTGCTTTGGATAGCGATGGGCCTGTGGTTCGTAAGGAAGTGACAAGGACCGTCTCAAAGGATTCTCCTCTATTGGGAGCCTTGAAGGCTCTTTTGAGCGGACCTTCGCCTAATGAAATCAAAACAGGCTGCAAAAGTTATATTCCGCCGGAAAGTCAGCTTTTGGGCGTTAGCGTTAAAAATGGTGTCGCAACATTGAATTTCAGTGAGGACTTTCAGTTTAATCCTGACGGGCCAGATGCGGCAAATATTCAATTGATGCAGATTGTTTATACAGCAACTAGTTTTCCAACGGTGAACAGCGTTCAGTTTTTGATTGAAGGTAAGAATATCCAGTATTTGACGGAAGGCGTTTGGATTGGAAGCCCCTTGGGAAGAAACCGCTTCTAGGCAGCGGGAAAATTTCCGTTAAAATAGAAAAATCCCGCTCCGCCATGGAGTGGCGGCGCAGCCGTTGCCGAAGACAATGGAGCGTCAGCGGAACCACGGAACGGCGGCAGCAAGAAAATGTCGCGCCTTATTTGAATGATTTTACAATCTCATCGAAGTATTTTTTGTTTGACTCGTAAGCGCCGGCGTAAACTACAAGAGTATAGAGTGCGGCGGTTTTAGAGTCGATTTCCCGGAGAAATTTGAAGTCGTAAGTGTATGAATCGTCGTCGCCGTGGTAGGAAAGCTGGGTGATTTGCGTTGCCTTGCCGTTTGCCTCGATTTTTTGGCTCTTCCAGTTGGGGTAGACAAACTCATTGCCCAAAAGCAGGCGGCGTTTTAAGACATCAAATTGATTTTCGTTTGGAGAGGAAACTTCGTTCATTGTAAAAAGAGCTGTGTTTCCCAAAGTGTAAAAATTTTCGGCAACAGGTGTCCAGGATGAGTCAAGGCTGGCTTTTAGTTCTGGTAAATCTTCTGCGGCTTTATATACGACTTCCTGAGGCTTGGATTTTTTGTCTCTTTTGAATTTGTGTTTTTTGTCAGTGAATTTTTCGTCGATGCCAATAAATTTTGCAAAGCTCGGGTCTTGAGATGATTTGAGCCATCCGGCCGTTACGATTTGCAGGAGAGTTTTATGTTCGACGGATTCAATTCGCTCCAGGTTGAAAATTGGAATGAGCGGGTTGAAAAATAGCGTTACTTCGCCTCCGAACTGCATGAATTCCTGATATTCGTCTTTTGGCTCTGAAAATTCACCGGCATTTTGTCGTCTGGCGGTCATTTCGTAGAAAAAATCGTGAATGTAATTTACCAAATCCGTGTCTTCAGCTGAAATTTTTGTGACAAGTTTTTCGCCTGTAAGTTCGAGATGTTCCTTTTCGGGGTCGATGGAAAAAAGAAGATGAATGTTTTTTTCGGGCTTAAAGGATTTTCCCTTTCCAGTGGCGGGTGCGTAGTATCTAAAGCCATAAGTAGACTCATCATAGTAGACGACACCTATGTATGACTCACGCTGAAAAGTGTAATCCTGATAGAAAACATATTGACCGGAAAAATCCGGGATAGACTGCTTTACGGCTGGAAGGGCGTAGAAAATTGAAACTTGTAAAGAAAGAAAAGAAAGAAAAAGAATTTTTTTGAAAAATGATTTCATAGCTGTCCTTTGGGCATTTCAGGGGAGAAGACTCCCCTGAAGAGAAATTAGCCGTTAAGTTTGGCCAGTTCTGCTTTTACAAAGTTGATTGCCTTTGCAGAGGCGTCCGTTGCCGGAACAAGTTCGGCTTCGCTTGCTGAACGGGGCTTGAATTCAACATTGGGAAGATTTTTGTCACCAATGGTGATTCGGAGTGGAATTCCGATAAGCTCCATGTCGGCAAATTTTACGCCTGGGCGCTCGGCGCGGTCGTCAAGCAAAACTTCGATTCCGGCGGCTTTAAGCTCGTCGTAGATTTTATCGGCAGCTTCTTTCATGGCGCCTTCGTATTTGATTGGAACGATACAGACCTGGAATGGAGCCACGCTCATCGGCCAGATGATGCCTTTTTCGTCGTTGTTTGCCTCGATGATTGAAGCGAGGGTGCGGTCAACGCCAATTCCATAGCAGCCCATTGTAGGCTCGGTAGGCTTTCCGTTCTGGCCGAGGAAGGTTACATGCATTGCTTTTGTGTATTTGTGGCCAAGCTTGAAGATGTGGCCGAGTTCGTTGCCCTTTTTCTGGTAGAAAACGCCTCCACAGCAGGCACATTTGTCGCCTTCTTTTACGGTGCGGACATCTGCGTTAATGTAGGGAGTGAAGTCCCGGAGTGGCTCAACATGCTTTACATGGTAGCCGTTTTTGCCGGCACCGGTGATTGCGTCGTGCATTCTGGCCTGGCCGTCTTTTACCACAGAAAAGTCCACTACAAGCGGGCATTTTGATGTCATTGGGCCGACAAAGCCGTGGCCAGCCTGAGCGTATTCGAGGATTTCTTCGTCTTCTGCAAGAACGACTTCGCTTGCTTTGAGAGTAGCGGCCAGTTTTGCTTCGTTTACATCGAGGTCTGAGCGGATGCAAACACAGGCGTAAGAAAGCGGGTAGTAGTCGCCGGCAGGATCCTTGACCCTTTTCCAGTTTTTTGCACAGTCGAGGGCAGAGTAGTCGAGTGAAGAATTGATTACGCGGTAAATGAGACACTTGATGAACATTTTTGGCGATTCATCAAAGAATTTTTCCATGTCATCGATAGAGAAAACATTGGGAGTCTCAACTTCTTCAAGAGCCTTGTCTGTTGCAGCGACTTTTTCGCCTTTTTTGTTTGTTGAGTCGTCGAGGGCACATTCAGCCTTTTCGACATTGGCGGCATAACCGCACTTTTCGTTAGGGCAGATGATAAGGGTGTCGTCGCCGATTGGAGACTCAACCATGAATTCTTCTGAGCCGCTTCCGCCCATTGCGCCAGAATCAGCTTTTACAGGAATGATTTTGAGGCCAAGTCGTTTGAAGATGCGGAAATAAGCTTTTTCGTAGGCCTTGTATGACTCGTCCAAAGATTCATCGTCAGCGTTCATGGTGTAGCCGTCAGCCATGATGAATTCCCGGCCTCGCATAACGCCGTATCTCGGGCGAATTTCGTCACGGTATTTTGTGTTGATTTGATAGAGGTTCACGGGAAGCTGCTTGTATGAGTCGAGACCGTCACGAACGATGGCTGTGTAGGCCTCTTCGGCTGTTGGAGAAACAACCATGTCCTGCTCGCCCCGGTTCTTTGCCTTGAGCATTTGTGGGCCCATTGTTTCCCAGCGGCCAGATTCCTTCCAGAGTTCGCCCGGTACAATTACGGTTGGCTTGAATTCCAAAGCGCCGGCAGTTTCGTTCCATTCCTCACGGATAATATTTTCGAGTTTGTAGAGAGAGCGTACGCCCAGCGGAAGATATGTATAAAGACCGTTTCCAAGTTTTCTGGTGATTCCTGCCCTGAGCATGAGTTTGTGGCTCGCGATTACGGCTTCGGCCGGAGCTTCGCGGAGAGTTGAAATATAGAATTTTGAAGTTTTCATAGAAGATATTTTATTGAAATGCAAGGGGTTTTACAACTGAGGGAAGAAACACAGAAGGGGAGATGTCTCTCCCCTGGGGTTCAAGCTTTGCTTTCACCCACACCCCTCTCTGCGGGGTAGGGAGTCGGTCGCCATTAGGCGAACAAACTCGTAAGACGAGTTTGTAGACGAGTCTCGGTAAGGGCTATGCCTGAACCGCACCCCCACAACGCCCCCCGATTAGTACTGCTAGTGGGGGGTATTCAGCTGTTAAATCCTCTCGCACACTTCGTCAATCACACCAAGAACACGGCGTGAAAGTTCTTCTTTCAGGGAAGTCGCATATTCTTTTTGAAAGGAAGATTTTATTGCCTCTGGGCTGGCAGTTTCGTCAAACAGTACTGCTGGTCGGATTCCGAGTGCGTCGGCGATTTTGTCGATGGTCTCTGGGGATGGGAAACGACCGCAGGCTTCCAAAGCACCAATGTATGAAGTGTTCATTCCAACGGCTTCTGCCAATTTTTCTTGTGTAATACCAGATTGTTTTCGGTAATATTTTAAATTCATTGTGAAAGTCTCTCGAATTCCCATGCAGATATTTTGAATGTATTTACTTCTAAAAATTATCATCTAAAAATAAAAATATTAAATTTAGTTGTAAATTCTTCTTTTTGGAATATAATCTTATTAACGAAAAGTAAGAATTTTGCTGAATATTGTCGGATTCTTATTTTTAGACTGTGGGGTATAAGAATCATGATTAAGAAAACACTTTTATTTGTGATTATTTTGGTGCATGGGGTCTTGTCGTTTTCATTGAAAGATAGCCGAATAAAAGAATTACAGAAGATCGTTTATGAAAAAAAGATAGCAAAAATTGAGAAAATATTAAAAAAGGACAACCAAGAAGAAAAAAAATATCTTTTGTTCTTCTCTGTACTTTCTAGAAACGAAGGAATTTGTTCATATCTTATAGAAAATGGTTTAGATGTAAATCAATTTGATGAGTACTATAATACGCCCTTACTGAAGGCTTGTTCTGTAAATGAAAATACAGAAATAGTAGATTTGCTATTACGAAAAGGAGCTTCGGTAAAGGCAAAAAACACAAAGTTTGCAACTCCCTTAATTATAGCATCGCAAATCCCGAATAATATAGAGACTGTGAGACTCTTATTACTTGCAAATTCTGATGTTAATGCGAAAGACATTAATGGTGAAACGCCATTAATAAAAGCAACGAAATCAAATTTGCTTGAAACTGTACAGTTATTGATAAAAAATAAAGCAGATATCAATTTAGTTGATAATAACAATAATACTGCATTGTTTTATGGAATTAAAAATAACAGCATGGAAGTTGTAAAAGAATTGTTGGCAAAAGGCGCTACTATAAGTATAAATGGTGATAAAGGCGATACTCTTGCTGAACTCGCGGGGGAAAATGACGAAATTCTTAAATTGCTGAAAGAGCATGGATATAAACCTAGTCCTACGGAACTTTGGAATGGCTTTACCGATGAAATGACTAAAAATCAAGTTATTGCAAGGGCAGATAAACTGTTGAATTCGAAGGGGTATGATTGTACTTGGGAACTAAATGGCCGTTCTGGAAGTATACCAAGAATTTTTTCTGCCGATGACCGATTGAATGATTTTGCCTTACCAACAGCTTTATTTAAATATAGATCACCTAATAGAGAATTTGAAAATATACATGGAAATATAGAGTTTTATTTCTATGAAAATAAATTATATGCAATAGAAATTCATTGGAATACAGATATACAAGATGCAGTAATTCAAAAAGCTATTGATAATTATGGAACAGATTATGAACTTAAAGATGATTTTGCTTATTACATTACAACTCCACAATATAATTTTGATGCAAAAGTATATTGTTGGAATAAAAATGGAAAAAAGGTTTATCTAAATAAAAAGAAATGTAGCTTTAATCCAAATTCATTGGTACTCACTGTATTTTCAAAAAATCTAATTCAGCGATATAAAGTTGATTTAAAAGAAAAGGAAGCAAAACAACGCCAACAAGCTGAAGAAGAACGCAAAAGAAATGCAGAAAGAATAAAATTTTAATTTCCAATAAGGAGACATGATAAAATGAAACAAATTGCAGATGAAATCAGAGGATTTGTAAAAGACACTCGAATTATTCCATCTCGTGCTAGAGGGGTGAAAATCATAAAAATTCGGGCTGGTGAAATTCGAGATGAAATGAAACAAAAATTACAGTGGAAAAAAGTAAGAAGTTCAAATGTCTGCGGAGCGTTACAAGCATTAAAGTTTGAAAGTTTTGCGGATGTAAAAAGAATTGCAATAGAAGGACCTGGTGTTGGAACAAATTGCATTATGACATTTGAAATATTATAACAAAATCTATGAAGTTAAAATAAATGTCGTTATATTGATGTTGATTGCTCTTTAGAAAAGGAGATTACAACTTATGAAATCAAGATTTATAAAACTTAGCAAAATTGCTCTATTTTTAGTTTGTTTTGTTTTTTTTATGCCTATTTCATGTGATATGAATGGTGTGGATTTAATCCGCATGTTCAATCGAATGGAAATGACAGAAAATAAAATATTATTATTGTTAGTTTTTGTAGCTTCTATCGTCAGTATTCTTATTTCTATAGCTTTTATAAAAAAGGAAGAGGAGGAATCTATTCTTCTAGATTGGAGCTTGCTTATTACAAGTATACTCGGAGGGGTGCTTTCAATCGGAAGAATGAACAGAGAATATTTCAGACTTCAAAGTGGAGCATATACAATTATAGCTGGATGGATTTTATCATTATTGTTTCTTATATGTGCAAGTTTATCTAGAGAAAAACATGTTCCTAAAAACAATAATAGTTTTTCTAAAGATACAGAACATTCGTCTTTATCGGAAGAGAATGTTCAAAGCAATGTTTGGGTTTGTACAAAGTGTGGCGCAACAAATCCTGTAGGAAGTGTGTTGTGCCAAAACTGCGGACATTAATGAGCGGTGATTTCTCTCTTTTGCAATTTCCCCAATTCCCCATGGAAAGACCATAACAGCTAATATATTATCCAAAACTGTACAAAATACCCAAAATTTGCTAATATATTAGCAATGATTCAGCTTGAACAAAAGACCGCTCCCCAGATTGCGGAAGAAATCGCACAAAGGGTACAGAAGCGGCGTAAAGAACGACATTTTTCTCAATCAGAACTTGCTTCGCGGGCAGGGGTGAGTTTTGCTTCTTACAAGAGATTTGAGCAAAAGCACGAAATTTCCTTTGATTCTCTTATAAAAATCGCGATTGCACTTGATATGGAAAAAGATTTCGATTCGCTTTTTGCGACACCTCAATTTTCTTCAATAGAGGAACTTATCGCAAGTGAAAAAAATTAATCGTCTCTCTGTGTTTTTCAATAATGGTTCTCAAAAAATGCTTGTCGGTACGCTTGCCTTGTACAAGGAGCGATTGGCGGCTTTTTCATATTCTGACGAGTGGCTTTCTTCTGGATTTTCAATTTCACCGTTTTCACTTCCTTTGGAAAAGAGGGTTTTTATTCCTGATTGGGAACCTTTCAGCGGCCTGCATGGAATATTCAACGATTCTTTGCCGGATGGATGGGGCAGGCTTTTAGTAGACCGCCTTCTTCTTCGTAATGGAATACAGCCTGAATCTCTTTCTGTTTTGGATAGGCTTGCGATTGTCGGTTCTAGTGGAATGGGGGCTTTGACTTACGAGCCGGAAAATTTTTTGACAGATTCTCCTGTTTTGTCTTCTGATTATGACGAACTTGCTTCTGAGTGTGAGAGAATCCTAAATTCTGAACTTTCCGAAAAGGACAAAGAGAATCTTGATTCAGTTTTTGCGGCTGGCGGTTCGTCGGGCGGTGCAAGACCAAAGATTTTTGCAAAGATTGATGGCGAGGATTGGATTGTGAAATTCCCATCCTCTGTTGATTCAAAAGAAATCGGTCTTGAAGAATATGAATATTGTGCGTGTGCAAAAAAATGCGGAATTTCTGTCAGTAAAACGCGTCTTTTTCCTTCAAAAAAATGTTCCGGGTATTTTGGAACAAAGCGATTTGACAGAAACAATTTTGGCGCAGGTCGTGTTCTTATGGCGAGTGCATCTGCTCTTTTGGAAACTTCGCATAGAATCCCAAATCTTGATTACAATACGCTTTTTCTTCTCACCCTAAAGCTTACGAAAAACAATGCTGATTTGGAAAATCTATTTCGTTTGATGTGCTTCAATGTCTTTGCGCACAACCGTGATGACCATTCAAAGAATTTCAGCTGGCTTTATAACGAATCACAAAAACAATGGCAGATTTCGCCAGCTTATGATTTGACTTACAGCAATTCAATCGGCGGGGAACATGCAACGACAATTGACGGTGAAGGAAAGAATCCAAGTGTAGAAAATCTTCTTTCCGTGGCACAAAAAAACGGAATTAAGCATTCACGGGCAAAAGAAATTGCTGGTGAAGTTAATTCCGTCGTAAGTTCAGAACTGTCTTCCTGGCTGCAGGCCAAAAGTTGAGTTTCTTTTCATAAATCACTACATCGAAAGGTGCAAATGTCTTGGCAAGCCGTCTACCATGATTGGCGAAAGCTCTGCCTGGATGAGCGGGTGGATGTAGTGAATCAAATCGTTGGTGACATAATCATCATCGGTAATCCACTCCAAAGGAACTTTCTTTTCGACATTGGCGATTTTTGAGACATCGGCTGTTTCGGTGATGCACATGTAAGGATCGTCTGAAACACGCTTTAAGACAACAACTTTGCCTGTTTCGCCCTCAAAGGCGGCCTTGACTGCCGCACCGCCGACATTGTATGCCTCGGTGATGTCTGTTCGGCTTGACATGTGGGCTGCACAACGCTGCAAGGTTGAAAGTTCGATGGCACGGGCTTTTGTGCCCAGTTCAGCCGTGATTTTGTTGGCAAGGAATTTTGCCGTACCGCTCATTTGTTTATGGCCGAAAGCATCGACGAATTCTACATGCTCTGCAAGCTCAAAGACAAAGCGGCCGTCTGCAACACGCACGCCTTCTGAGACTGCGACGACAATTGATTTTCCTGTCTTTGAAAGCTCTTTGATTTTGTTGATGAAGTGGTCAACATCGAAGACTTTTTCTGGCAAATAGATTAAATCTACGCCTTCACAATCGTCTGATTTTGAAAGGGCTGCCGCCGCCGTGAGCCAGCCTGCGTTTCGACCCATGATTTCAACGATTGAGATTGTCGGATAGTCGTAAACATGGCCGTCTCTGATGATTTCCTTCATGGTGGCCGCAATGAATTTTGCAGCGCTTCCGTATCCAGGTGTGTGGTCGGTAATGGCCAGGTCATTGTCGATTGTTTTTGGAACGCCCACAAAACGGATGTCGCTGTTTATGGTTTTTGCATATTTTGAGAGCTTGTCGATGGTGTCCATTGAGTCGTTTCCACCGATATAGAAGAAGAATTTAATGTCCAGTTTTTTGAGAATTTCGAAAATTTTTTCGTAAGTTACCTTGTCCTTTTCGAAGTCGGGAAGCTTAAAGCGGCATGAGCCAAGGAAAGAAGATGGTGTTCGTTTGAGCAAGTCGATTGCCATTGTAGAGTTGAGCTTGTTGGTTAAATCGACATATTTTTCATCCAAAAGGCCTTTGATACCGTTACACATGCCGTAGATTTTATTTGCCCCACGATCCAGTGCGGTTTTGAAAACGCCTGCCAAACTTGAGTTGATTACTGCTGTTGGACCACCTGACTGACCAACGATTACATTTCCGTTCATAACTTGCTCCAAAAATTAACTTGTTAGAGATAAAACAGTCTAACCGACTTTAATATTGTATCACGAAAAATTATAAATACAAAGATAAATAAGAAAAAAAATCACCCGGAGTGAACCGAGTGATTATATGGGGGCACCCGACACTTCGTGTCGGTCGGGCTTTCCGCGAGCACTTTCGTTGTCGTGCTCGTTTCACTTCCGCTATTCGCTCCATACTTAGGTCGGCAATGCCGACCGTCGTACGCCAAAGGCGGTGCTACAATCCCTTGCCCTTAGAATGTCCAGACTACACCGATTGTTGGGGCGAAGAAGAAGGTGCCGTCCAAATCTTTTGTGAAGCTTTCGGTGGTAGAAGTGGTTGTGCCACCAACAGTACTCTCAACTTTGTCCTCTACTTTACGGAATCCAGTAGGAATCCAACCTGCGTAAAGGCTTGCGTAGAAGCCAAATTTTTCTGATGATCTGATGACGGCAGTTAAATCTGCTCCAAGGTTGAAGGTGAAAAATGTGTCTGTTACATCATGCTCTTCTGAAGAATCTAGAAAGACGAATTTTACTTTTCTTGGATAAATGCCTTCCTGAAGACCGATTCCGGCTGTCAATGCAAGGACAGCTTTGTCAGAGCGAATGAATGAATAACCGATACCAAGAGTTTCTACGATATTTACGCCAATACCCCTTTCAAGGCTTCCGTCATCAATATACAAATCACTAATTGTTCCGATACCAAGTGACAAAGCCCCTTTTACTGTAAAGCCGTTCTGGTGGTAGCCCAGATACATACCCTGAATGTCAAAGGCAACTTCTGTCTTTTTGTCTGTGAATGTATCTTCTGTGTCATAAAAGATACTGTCTTTTGCTTTATAGTTTGTGATTGGCACAGAAAAACCCAAACCAATGTTGTTAGTCCAGGTATTTGCGAAAAGGCTTGTAGACATGACGAGGGCGATAGCCGCACCGATAATAATCTTTTTCATTGACTGCTCCTTTTTTGTTAAGCTGAGATTTGATTTTGTGCTTAACATGTAAGTTTAATTATACGATGAGAGTTATTATCTGTCAAATTTTTTAGGATTATTTTAGGAAAAAAAGATTTCTGTGATTTTCTTCGGTCGCAAAGCAGCGATTCCCGATGCAGGGCAATTTCTTATTTTCCAAACACCTTCGTGAGCAAAACCTCCTGTTTTGCTCACTTCGACAGAATTTCGCATTGCAAAATTCTGTTTTGCTTTCTCCCTGCATCCAAACGAGCACAATAACGAAAGTGCTCGATGCAGGGCATCTGCTATTTCCCGAAGACTTCTTTAGCAATCCCAACACTCACCATAGCATCCTTGGCGTAGTAATCTGCTCCAATCTGGCTTGCGTAATCCGCCGTGAGGACGGCTCCCGCCCACCATGATTTTGCAGGTCTTTCCTACCGCGCCGAGTTTTTCCCGCAAAAGTTTGATTGTGTCTTCCATGTTGGCGACTGTCGTTGTCATCAGGGCGCTTAATCCCACCAGCTGAATGTCTTTTTCGAGCACGGTTTGGACGACCTTTTCTGCTGGGACGTTTTTTCCCAAGTCGATTACCGTCCTACTACACACAAATCTTGTCATCCCTCATAATTTCTGCTAATTTTTGGGGAATGACAAATACATCTACTCAGTATTCAGGCGAATTCGTATTCACAAAAGGCGGTAGCATTGATTTCGGAGAAATTCCAGAGGACATTGCGAAAACTATCAAAAGACAGGCCGGAAAAATCCGTCTTAGAATAGGCAAGCAAGTTAACGGCGAAAAAGACAATTTCGGAGAATGCCATATTAATAGAGAAACACGATTAAACCAATTAAATGCCATTGGTTATGCCGATGCACGTGATGCAGCTGAAGACATATCAATGAATTATGATGAAATCTACGAAAATGGAATCGGTCTGCTTCTTCGTAACTCAAACAATGCAACAGCTTATATTTGTATTGAGCCGAATCTTGAAAACTCAGAAAATGATTTCTACGACATAAAAACAATTACGCCATCAAATGACCGTTATTTTAAAACAAAAAACGGCTATGGAAACGACCACAGCCGTCTAAGCAATGAATCGGGAAGCACGCCCAACCTCCATCAAAAGACCCCTCGCGAATTTGCGGGCG
>OCVV011352335.1_pt1 | contig 24826 bp, 39 predicted proteins | sample 1539721 | NCBI WGS metagenome assembly OCVV01 (sample SAMN02144230, study PRJEB22623) | gut metagenome | biome: sheep rumen | host: Ovis aries | place: New Zealand
AGCGCGCGGAGGCCCTCTATAACCGGCTGATGGGGGTGCGCGAATGAATCATCTGGTGGATGTCCGGCTTCCCGCGCAGAGCGTCGAGGACTTCCGGCAGAAAGATATCGTCATCGACAGTCCGGTGGATCACGACGAGGAGTTTCTCAAACACTGCGACTTGTGTGGGCGCGCGTTCTGGAGGCCGACGAGCGAATGGGCGTATAAGTTGAGTTCGCAATGGTATGAGCGCAGCCGGGGGCGTGAACAGAAAAAGAACTGGCCGGCTTTCTTCTGCTCGTATACTTGCCTTTGCCGGGCGAAAAGGATGGCGGAGGAAGAAAAACGGAGACGGTCGCACGCGCTGACTTGCCAATATTGCGGGAAGCCTTTTTATAGCCCCGAACCGAATGCGCGATACTGTGGGAAGCAATGCTGGGTAGATGCCAATTCGCTGCGCAAATCGCAGGAGTATGAGCAGCGTCTCCGGGCGAGGGGATTTGTCACAAAGCGGGATGAAAATGGGAAGCTGATGACGCTGCGCACTTGTGCCACATGCGGCCGGGAATACTGGTCGTTTGCGAACAACGGCAAATACTGCACAGAAAAATGCAGGACGCGGGGCGCGCGGAAGACGGAGAAAGAACGGCTTGAACAAATAAGGCTCGCCCATACAGGCGAGGATTGGAGGGAGAAGCTTGGAGCTGATTAAGGACATCCTTATGGTCGCTTTTTTCCTTAGCGCGGTCGTCTGCATGATCGCGCTTGCAATTGGAGCGATTTATCAGGCAAGAGAGGAGCGCAGATCCTACAGAGCCATGATGGACAAATTGACGCTGACAAGCACATGGAGGGAGAAAGATGACGACTGACGAAAGACTCGAAGCCCTGTTGAACCGCGCGGGGCAGACCATCAGCGATCTGCCGAGGAAATGGAACGGCTGTGTTTCAGAGCCGTACAGCGGCGAACAATGCTATAAAGCCCACGGCGCGGCGTGGGCGTGGTATGTTGGTGAAGACCAACGCGCCGTGCCAGAGTTAGAACGGCAGGAAAGCACCCGCGACCGCCTTGTGCTGCGGAGCTACATCATGCACCTGACCGATGTGATCGACCGCATGGAGATCGCGTTGGAGAACGTTATCGGCGAACGGGATTGGATGAAATCCGTGTTAGAGCAGCACCATTTTTGTGAAACATGCGTCGGTGGTTAAGGGGTGGAACCGTGTGTTGATGGGCATCGTTGCTCAACTGAGAATCCGAATTACAGATATTCCGGCGTGCCGGAGGACTGGAGGGTGGACGATGATTGACCGCGTGAAAGTCATACAGGGACTTGAGTGCTGCGCCGATTTTCAGCGCAAAGCAATGCACCGGAATTGTGAAAAATGCCCGTACAACGACGACCCTGAGAACGGTACTTGTAAAACGCTGTATCCGCTCATGAGGGACGCGGTCACCCTTCTGGAAGTCGACCGGATGCAGCTCCTTATACAAAGAACGCGGCTAGAAGACATCGCCAACATCGCGCTGCACGGCATACCAGAGAACAGGAGGGCAGACAATGAGACTGATTGACACAGGATTGGAGGAAAAAGCCATGAACAACAACCCCTTTATGCACGGCATCGACCTGAGCGGCATGTGCAACATGGAGTTAGCGATGTTCCTGACCGGGAGCGCGTCCGCGCTTCAGGCTATCGGCGGCATGATCGGCGACAAGAGCGTCGTCGATATCGGGGAGGGCATCGAGGCGGCGGGGTGGGAGATGCTCCGCCGCACAGACCCGGAAGAGTATGCAAAGGTGGATGTATGGCGTGGGAAGAACGGAGGCACGGCATGACACAGACTGAGAGTATTTATAAGCACTTGAAGACGCACGGAAGCATCACCCAGTTGGAGGCGCTGAACCTATACGGCTGCATGAGATTGGGCGCGCGCATCTGGGATCTGCGGCGCGCTGGGATGGGCATTCGCAAAACCATGGAAACCCGCAAGAATGCCGACGGGCAGATGAAGACCTATGCGCGGTACACGCTGGAGGAACGCTATGAAGGTTAAACTTGAACCCCACGCCATCGCGCCCACGCGGGCGCACGACACCGACGCCGGGCTGGATCTGTATTCGCCGCGAACGGAGATCCTACGCGCCAATGAGGGCGTGAACATCCGAACCGGTGTGCACGCGCAGATCCCGTACGGATGCGCGGGGCTGCTGGTTAGCAAGTCAGGGCTTAACACAAAATACGGCATCACCTCCACAGGATTGATCGACGAAGGGTACACTGGAGAAATCGTCGTGCGGATGCAGAACCACGGCAAAACGCCGCTTCTCATCGGGCGGGGCGATAAAATCAGCCAGCTTGTCATCATCCCGGTGCGCTATGAGCCTGTCGAGATTGTTGAGGAAATCGAGGGCGGCGAACGAGGGGAAGACGGGTTCGGGAGCACGGGAAAATGACGCTTGAGGAATCGCGGCAGCGCGATGTGAACCAGAGGCATTTCCGCTGCGGAACGTGCAAATGGTGGAGCGACGAGCTTCCTGACGAAAAGGCGCGGAAGTGGCAGACGGAAGGATGGTGCAGCCATCCGCCGAAAAATCACTATGGCCCGCATCAGGGCATCTGTTCGGGACATTGCGCGGAGTACGAAACCGCGACGAGGTATACCGGCCAAACGGCGTTTGACATATGACGGGGGTGATCGCTTGACGGACGCGGCGCGGGAAAAGGCGCGCGCGATGCGATGGAAGCGCCCGATGATGCGGGAGCTAAATTGGTGGCACATCGTTGAGACGCTGGACGAGATCGCATCCGACGCGTCAGATGTCCAATGGATGGACGAGGACGCCATCGCGGAAGCTCTGGGCGACGAAGAAGAGGCCTACGAATTTCGCATCGCGTTTTCTGATCTGGTCGCGGACTGCGAACGGTTCCGGGAAGATCTGTCTCAGGTTCGGCAATATGACTTCATTTCGACGGACGCGGACGGGGAAGATGAGGCGACGCTGTTCGACCTTTTCTTCCCCGCTGTGGGCGCGGATGGCATGATGCTGGGCTATGACAGCGTCGAAGAAGACTATTTCCCGCTCGATCCGTTCGTCGTGGATTACGCGCAAAAGGAAGCCGGGAAGCGGCTGAAACGGTTGACCAAAGAGCAGCTGCTCGACGCGGCGGGGCTGTGCCTCCGGATCGCCATGCAGTTCGTATCGCTTCAGTATCGGTATGATTGCTTGTCCGCGTCTCTTGCGATCCTGAAGGGCGAACAGGCCGGACTTTTGAAAATGGTCAAGGGCATTGAGGAAGCATACGCGGCGGCGGATGCGGCGTCGCACGGCTTCCAGTTCGACTTTTCAGCGGAGGTTCGGACGCTTGACCGGATGCTGCAAGAAGTGCCAGAACGGATGTGGGTTGAATGAGGAGGTGAGCGCTTGACGGATGAAGCGTACCGGGCAAAAATGCTTTTGCAGGACTTCCGCAAGCTGAACAGGCTTGTTCAGGAAAAAACGGAACGGCTTGCGGCCTTGATGGAATCCGCCACACGGGCGACATCGTCGTTTGAGGCCGAGCGCATCAGCGGCACGGGCGAGCGCAGCCGGGTGGAATCCTTGATGATCCGAAAGATTGATCTGGAGAGGCAATTAGACGGATCGATTGACGAACTGAACGCACAGCGCTACCGCATCCAGAACGCCATCGACCGCGTCGAGGACCCGGATCAACGGAGCCTGTTGGATATGCGATACATCGACGGTAAACGTTGGCTGTTCATTATGGATCGGCTGCACATCGGGGAAACAACATCGCGCCGGGTGCACCATGCCGCGCTTGAGGCATTCATGCGGGCGTATGATTCGCCCTGAAAAGTTGGCGGTTTGTGGCGGTTTTTCCCTGATAAAATGATACCGTGAAAAACGACGCGACCCTAACCGCGCCGTTTTTTCTCATGCATCGCCTCCCTTTGATGCACCTGGGGTGCGCGCGCGGTCTTTGCTTCTTTCTCCCGCGCGCGACGGGCAGCGGCCTATGAATCGCCGAGGTGGGAGCGGGGCCGCAAAACTAGGAGGGTTTATGGAGATTTTGGGCATTGAGCGCATGCGCGAGCTGCTCGCGCGCAAAATTCCACGCGTTTGCATGCGCTATTCGTTTTACGAGCAGAAAAACGCCTTCCGCACGTTCAACATCGTGATTCCGCCGCGCTGGAATCAGATCGCCGTCTCGCTGGGATGGGCAACGCGCGCGGTGGACAGCCTGGCCGACCGCCTTGTCTTCCGCGATTTCGCGCGGGACTTCTACGGCATGAATGAGATCTTCCGGATGAACAGCCAGGATGTCCTGACAGATTCGGCGATCCTTGCGGCGCTCATCTCCGGCTGTTCGTTCGTGTACATCAGCGAAGGAGAGAACGGGGAGCCGCGCCTGCAGGTCATTGACGGGGCGAACGCGACGGGCGTCGTCGATCCGATCACGCGGATGCTGTCCGAGGGTTATGCCGTCCTGGAGCGCGACCCGCAGACGAAGCGCCCCACGGTGGAGGCGCACTTCGTGCCCGGCCAGACGGTGATTTATGCGCGGGATCAGGAGCCGTATGCGATCCCGAACGCCGCGCCCTATCCGCTGCTGGTGCCCATCGTGCACCGGCCGGACGCGGCGCGGCCCTTCGGCCACAGCCGCATCAGCCGCGCGTGCATGTCGATCCAGGACGCGGCGGCGCGCGATCTGCAGCGCGCGGAGGTTTCGGCGGAGTTCTACAGCTTCCCGCAGAAGTATGTGACCGGGATGTCGCCGGAGACGGAATTCGACAATTTCCGCGCGACGATCTCTTCCTTCCTGACGCTGACAACCGATGAAAACGGCGGGCACCCGATCCTCGGCCAGTTCCAGCAGCAGAGCATGACGCCCTTTGCGGACATGCTGCGCATGTATGCCGGCCTGTTCGCCGGGGAAACGGGGCTGACGCTGGACGATCTCGGCTTCCCGTCCGTCAATCCGTCAAGCGCGGAGGCGATCAAGGCGTCGCATGAGACGCTGCGCGCATCGGCGCGGGCGGCGCAGCGGGACTTTGAGATCTGCCTCCTGAATGTGGGCTATCTGGCGGCCTGTGTGCGCGACGGACAGGCATATGCGCGCAATCAGGTTTACGGCACGCGCGTCCGGTGGGAGCCTGTTTTCGAGCCGGACATGAGCGCCATCGGCGCGGTGGGCGACGCCATCGGGAAGATCAACGCGGCCATTCCCGGATACTTCTCCGACGATATGCTCGCGGAGATGACCGGGCTGCGGGGGGATGACGCATGACGACGGAGGATTTGATGCGCGCGGTGCGCGCGGCGATCCGCACGACGCCGGACACAAATGCCCCGAAAACGGCGAGGGACGCGCAGACGCGGGCCGCCCTTGCGGCCAGACGGGCCGGAGCCGTCCTTGTGGAGGCGATCCCCGCCATGGGGCGCGCGGAGGTCTCCCAGGCGGTTTATGAGACGGTGCAGGCCGTCAACCTGTACGCGCTTGACGTCGCCCGGCGGATGCAGGAAAACCGCGCCGCCGCCTATGGCGAGGAAAACCTCGGCGTCGCCGAACCGGCGTTCAACGCGGCGCGCGCGCGCAACCTTGTGTCTTTCGCGGACACCCTGATGGACGCGGACGGCGCGATGAGCGAGATGCAGAGCGACGCCCTCCTGGACACGATCGAGCAGAACGCGCGGATGTGCGTGGACGACGCGGAGCGCGATCTGGCCGACGCGCGCTACAACATGGGCAAAAGGGCCGTCATCGTGCGCACGGCGACGGGCGCCAACTCCTGCGAGTGGTGCCTTTCGGCGGCGGGCGAATACGAATACGGCCCGTCGATGGACAAGGCGATGGCCTTCGGCCGGCACGCTAACTGCGACTGTATCATCGAATACCAGCCCGGCGACGGCCGGGTGGAAACCGTGCGGAACTACAGACGGAGCTAAAGGAGGAGGCGTCACCATGACCACAACCAGGGCGAGGGACGGCCCGGACATTCCGACAACCGCATAGAGGGAGGGAGCGCATGGAGGCCCGAAGAGGCAGCCAGACTCCCTCCCATTCCGTTATCCTGCCGTATGCCACGACCCTCGGCGACGAGGCCTGCGCGGTGTACGCCGAATCCGGAAGGACGCCGCAGGAATGGCAAAGGCTGCTTCTGCGCGACCTGATGGGGCGCAACGAAGACGGGCTGTTCACGCACACGAAATTCGGCTATGCCGTCCCCCGGCGGAACGGCAAAAACGAAGTGGTCGCCATGCGCGAGCTTTGGGGCCTCCGGCAGGGGGAGCACATCCTGCACACCGCGCACCGCACGACGACGAGCCGCGCGGCGTGGGAGCGCCTGTGCCAGCTTCTGGAGGATTCCGGCACCGAATACAAGGCCACCGGCGCGCTGGGGCAGGAAACCATCCGCGTCGCCGGCAAGGGCCGGGTGCAGTTCCGCACGCGGACGAGCAAGGGCGGCCTCGGTGAAGGCTTTGATCTGCTCATCATCGACGAGGCGCAGGAGTACACGACCGACCAGGAAGCGGCGCTCAAGTACGTTGTCAGCGACAGCCCGAATCCGCAGACGATCTTCTGCGGCACGCCGCCGACGCCGGAGTCTTCCGGCACGGTGTTCACGGCGCTGCGCGATGCGGTCTTCGGCGGCACGGCGGAGGACGCCGGCTTTGCCGAATGGTCTGTCGATGCGCAGTGCGACCCGAACGACGTCGACGCCTGGTACCGCACCAACCCGTCTTTGGGCACGATCCTGACGGAGCGGAAGATCCGGGCGGAGATCGGCGCGGACACGCTGGATTTCAACATCCAGAGGCTCGGCTATTGGGTGCGCTACAACCTGAAGAGCGCCATCAGCGCCGCCGACTGGGACGCGATCCGCGCGCCGGCGCTGCCGGATCTGCGCGGGAAGCTGTTCGCGGGCGTCAAATTCGGGCACGACGGAAAGAACGCGGCCTTGAGCATCGCCGTGCAGACGGAGGACAGCCGGATCTTCATCGAATCCATCGACATCCGCCCGATCCGGGCCGGGTTTGATTGGATCTTGGCGTTTTTGGCGGCCGCCGATCTGGGCGGCGTCGTCGTGGACGGCGCGAACGGGCAGCAGAGCCTCGCCAATGCGATGAAGGACGCGCGCATGAAACCGCCGGAGCTTCCCAAGCTTGCGGAGATCATCGCGGCCCATTCGGCGTTTGAAGAAGATCTGTTCGGCAAACGGCTGTGCCACATGGGGCAGCCCGGCCTTGCGGAGAGCGCCACCAACTGCGAGCACCGCGCCATCGGAACCAACGGCGGCTTTGGCTATCGCTCCATCAAGGAAGGCGTGGACGTCGCCCTGCTGGATTCGGTTGTTCTGGCATCATGGCTGTGCCGGGAAAAGACCCGCAGGCCGGCCGCACGGCAGAAGATTACATACTGATTTGGCCAGTATTCACCCTTGCCCGCTTGCGGGAAAGGGGGGGCCACGAGCCGCAGAGGCGAGTGGTGGGATAGGGCCAAACGTTTACGGTCACCCGTCCGGTAAACGGGGAGGAGAGTTAACATGGCAGATTTTACGCCGATCACGACGCAGGCGGAGTTTGACGCCGCCATCGCGGAACGACTGTCACGACAGGAAAAGAGCATCCTTGCGCGCTTTGAGGGCTTCATGCCCGCCGGGGACGTGCAGACGCTCAAATCCGGATACGAAAGCACCATCGCAGAGCTGAAGAAACAGGCCGAAGAGGCGGGCGGAAAGCTTGCGGAAAGCGAAAAGCAGCTGACCGAGGCGAACGAACGCATCAAGGGGTACGAGAACGCCTCGGCAAAAACGCGGATTGCCCTTGAAACCGGCCTGCCCTACGGGATGGCCTCCCGCCTTTCCGGCGATACGGAGGAGGAAATCCGCAGGGACGCGGAGGCGCTGCGCCAGATGATGGGAACGGGGAAGCCCGCCGCGCCGCTGGCCAGGGCGCCGGAAGAGAGCGGCGGCACAACCCGCGACCAGTTCGCAGACTGGTTCGGCAAAGAGCTGAACCGATAACAACGTAATGGAGGTAGAACACAATGGCCGATATCAACAGAACCGCGATCGCGCTGCCTTCCGAGGTCAGCGCTGAGATCCTGCAGAAGACGCAGGAGGAATCCGCGATCATGCGGCTCGCCCGCAGGGTCACGCTGCCCGGACACGGGCTGACCATCCCGGTCATCACCGGCGACCCGTCCGCCCAGTGGGTGGCGGAGACCGCGGTGAAGCCGCACAGCAACGGCGTCCCCGCGACGAAACTCATGAGCGCGTACAAGATCGCCGTCATCGAGACCTTCTCCAACGAGTTCGTCCGCGACGCGAAGGTGCTCTATGACGCGATGATCGCCCGCCTGCCGCTCGCCCTGGCGAAGGTCTTCGACGCGACCGTCATCGGCGCCGTCCAGGCCCCCGGCCAGAACTTCGACAGCTTCGCGAGCTGCACCGCGCAGTCCATCCTGAACGCGAACAACGGCACGTATCTGGGCCTCGTCGCGGCGGATACCGACATCGCGGAGCACGGCGGCGTGCTGAACGGCTTCGCGCTCTCCGCGCAGGCCCGCAGCCTCCTGCTGACCGCGACCGACACCACGAACCGGCCGCTCTTCATCAACGCTGCGACCGAGGGCGCCGTGAACCGCGTCCTGGGCGCTCCGACCTACTTCAACAATGGCCTCTACAAGGCCGGCACGGCAGCCGCCGGACAGACTGCCGGCACGCCCGCCATCGTGGGCGTCGCGGGCGACTGGACGAAGGCGATGTACGGCACGGTCGCCGGCGTGCAGATCGACGTCACCGATTCCGCCACGATCACCGGCACCGACGCCAACAGCCAGGCCTACACGATCAACCTGTGGCAGCAGAACATGGTCGCCGTCCGCGCCGAGATCGAACTCGGCTTCCGCGCCGACACCTCCTGCTTCAACCTGCTCACCGGGGCGATCCCGACCTGATGCAGAGGCTGATCAACGCGTTTACGGGGACGGAGATGTACGTCCCCGAAGAACGCCTTGCCGAATACCTCGCCGCCGGCCACAAACCGGCGGCGAACCCCTCTTTGAGAGGTGAACCGCATGACGAACTATGCAACGCTGGACGACCTGACGATCCTGGTGCGCCCGATCGAGGCGTCCGAAACGGAAAAGGCCGAAATGCTTCTGGAGGCCGCAAGCGCAAGCCTTCGGGCGGAGGCGGCGCGGCGGAATAAGGATTTCGACGCGATGCTGGAGGCCGATCCGGATCTCGTGCCCATCGCCCGCGACGTCGTGTGCAGCATGGTTCGCCGGGCGCTCGCCGTGGATGCCAGCACGGAGCCGGTCACCCAGATGAGCCAGAGCGCCATGGGCTATTCCGTCTCCGCGACCTACGCCGTCCCCGGCGGCAGCCTGTACGCGCTGAACAGCGAGCTTCGAAGGCTTGGCCTCCGGCGCGCCGTCGCCACCGTGATCGACCCGTGGGGGGAGGGGTTGCCGTGCTGATCCGCGGCATCCCCGTCGTGCTGTACGTCCGGGCGGACACCGGCGAGACGGACGCCTTCGGGCGCGCGATCGTGACGGAAACGCCCGTCACCGTCGAAAACGTTCTTGTGCAGCCGCTTCAGCGGACGACCGACGTGCCGACCGAGGAGACGAACATCACGGGGGAGAAAACCTCCTACATCCTCGGAATCCCGAAGACGGACGAGCACGACTGGAAAAACGCGCGCGTCGAATTTTTCGGCGAAACGTTCCGGACGGAATCCGGCGAATGGCAGGGCATCGAGGCGCTGATTCCGCTCGACTGGAACCGCAAGATCGTCTGCCGCAAATACGATTGAGGTGAGCTTATGGCCAGAACCATGCAGATCGTGCTGAACCGGAGCGAGATCTCCCGGCAGCTCCTGAAGGGGGCGGGCACGAAGGCGCTTCTGCGCGAGATCGCGGAAAGGGTGGCGGATCAGTCCGGCCTGGCCTGTGAGGTGGACGTGCGCGACGGCAAGAACCGCTCCAACGCCTCCGTCCGCATCGCGGACAAGGACGACTATTATCGGAATCTGCACACCAACGCCCTCGCCACCGCCCTGTATTGAGGTGCTTTATGCAGCACACCGACATCATCGAGGCGCGCGTCATCGCGCACCTGGCCAGGCATCTGCCCTGCACCGTCGCCGCCGAGGTCCCGGAAGATTTTCCGGAGTCGGCGGCGCTTGTCGTCGTTTCGCGCCTGGGCGAACAGCGGACAAACCATCTGCGGCGCGCGCGCCTTGCGGTGCAGTCCTACGGCGCTACTTTGCTGGCCGCAGCCGCGCTTTGCGAGGCGGCAGAACAGGCGCTGTATCAGCTCCCTGCGGAGGACGCGGGCGTCAGCTCGTGCCGGGTTGAAACCAGCTACAACTTTACCGACGAGACGACGAAACGGTACCGTTACCAGTCCGTCGTCCATGTCAGTTACTACGAGGAGGAATAAAAAATGGCCAATACGGTTGCCAATGTTTCGGCGGGCAAGCCGAACGCTTCCGGCTCTATTTTCCGCGCGCCCCTCGGCACGACCCTGCCGACCGACGCCTCCACCGCGCTGGACGAGGCGTTCGTCTGCCTCGGCTATGCGAGCGACGACGGCCTGAAGCACGAATTTTCCACCGAGGACGAGGTCAAGGCGTGGGGCGGCGACGTCGTCCTGTCCACGCATGAGGACAAGTTCACCGTCACCCTGATCGAGGTGCTGAACGCCGACGTCCTGAAGGCCGCCTTCGGCGACGACAACGTGACGGGCACGCTCGCCACGGGCGTTTCCGTGTCCTTCAACGACGCCGCGCAGGAACCGGCGTGCTGGGTGTTCGAGATGCTGCTGAACAAGACCACGCTGAAGCGCATCGTGATCCCGAAGGGCACCGTGTCCGAGGTCGGCGAGATCGAGTATGTGGACGACGAACCCGTCGGCTATGAGATCACGATCTCCTGCGGCGCGGATGCCACCGGCAACACCCATTACGAATACATGAAGACGAGCGCCTGAGGTAGATCATGATTGAAGCAAAGAAGACAATCACGCTGGACAGCGGCCTCACGCTGACGGTCGATCTGGCCCGCGCCGCGACACCCGCCGCGCGCCGGGCGCTCCACAAGAACGACCGCAACGGCGATCCGTTCGGCTTGCTGGATTTCCTCGCCATGACGCTGGGCGACACGCAGCTGGACGCGCTCATCGCATCGCTCGCACACGACGGCGAACCGGGTTCGGACGCCGATCTGGCGGCGGCGGTGCGCGAGATGATCGAAAAGCTTGGGGTGGCCGGAAAAAAATCCTGATCCTCTCGCTGGCGGCGGAAGAGCATCCGGATGAGCTGGTCTGCGATCTTGCGCAGTACTATCACATCCTGGATGCTTCCGCCGTTCCGCCGCTGATGCTCGCGACGCTGACCGCCGGCCTGCCGGAGGATTCGCGCACCATGCGCGCGATCACCGGCAGCCGTGCGGGCGCGCGGGAGATGCTGCTTGCGGCGGCGGTGGACAGGCTCTCGCTCCTCGTCTGGTTCAAAACCAAGGACGGAGTAAAGGGCCGCCGGCGTCCGGCGTCCATCCTGGAAAAGATGACGCGCAAGGAGCGGCGGGAGGAAGTTTACAGCGTTCCTGTATCCGAAATCGACGAAACAATCCGGCGAATCCGGGAATCCTAGGAGGTTTAACCATGGCGGGCACACAGTCGATCGCAACCGCATATGTGCAGATCCTGCCATCAACGCAGGGCATCGGCGCCGGCATCGCGGGCGCATTGGGCGGCGCGGCCGGTTCAACGGCCGCGATGAGCGCGGCGGCGGGCGGCGCAACGGGAGCGTTCGCCGGGATGACGACGACGGGGTTCGCGGCTGCGGGCGCGGCTGTAGCCGCCGGCGTGGCGGTCATCGACCTGGGCAAGGACGCGGTAAAGACCGGCATGGAATTCGACAGCTCCATGTCGCGCGTCTATTCGCTCATGTCCTCGCTGAACGACGGCGCTGGGCTGACCTCCGAAGAGATGCTCGTGCTCGAAAACCGCGCCCGCGAGATGGGCGCCTCGACGCAGTTCACCGCAAAGGAGGCCGCCGAGGCGATGGGCTATATGGCCCTCGCCGGCTGGGACGTCGATCAGATCTACGAGGGTCTCCCGCACGTCCTGAATCTGGCCGCCGCGTCCTCGATGGATCTGGGGCGCGCGTCCGACATCGTCACCGACTATATGGCCGCCTTTTCATACAGCGCGCCCTCCGCCGTGCACCTTGTCGACCTGCTGGCCTACGCGCAGTCGAGATCCAACGCGACGACCGAGCAGTTCTCACAAGGGTGGAAATACAGCGCGGGCATGATGAACATGTTCGGCCAGAGCGCCGACACGACGACGGCGATCCTCGCGCGCCTCGCGGATCAGGGCCACAAGGCCAGCACCGGCGGCGTCGAGCTGAACGCCGTCATGACCGAGCTGATCGGCGGCATGGACGCTGCCGGCAACATCCGATTCGCGGGCGGCATCGTTCACCTCGCGGACGCGACGGAGAATTTCGACCCGGCCGCCTACGCGGCGCGGGTGCGCGAACTGAATGAAGAACTCGCCGGACTCGAGGAGGGTTCGCCCGAATACGAGGCCGCGATCAAGCGGTTCACCGATGAGGTAGGCGAACCCGGGAACTTCATCAACATGATCGATGTGTTCCAGCAGATGCAGGACATCCTGACCGCGCAGGGGCTGGAGGTCGGCTCGGTCGGCTATCTGCAGGCCGTCACGAGTTTTTTTGACAACGTACGCGCGCAGCGCGGCATCTCCGCGATTCTGAACGGCGACGTCGCCGCGATGGCGGCGTTTAACGAGGCACTCGAGAATTCCGAAGGCATGGCGGAGAAACAGGCGGGCATCGTCAACGACAATCTGGAAGGCGATTTGAAAATCCTGAAGTCCGCGCTGGATGAACTGAAAATTGCGATCTCCGATAAGCTGACCCCCATCATTCGCGATTTCGTCCAGGCGATCACCCCGATCATCAACTGGCTCGCGGCGCGTATCGCGAGCAAGACCCCGCTTAGCAAAGCGGCGGAGGAGGTTGAGCAGCTGGGGGCGGAGGACTGGCAGGGCATCGGCGAAAAAATCCAGACCTGCATGGACACGCTGTACAACCCGGACGCATCGGCAGAGGAAAAGTTCCAGGCCGCGCAGTACCTGCAGGAGCAGATGGGCATCATCGCCAACATGGACTGGACGGGCACGGGCGCGGACGCGATCGCGGGCATCATGTCCGGAATCACCGGCTACAACTTCCATGGCGACGCGGCGGCGCTCCTGATGAATATGCAGGGCGCGATCGACAGGGAATTCGGCATCAGCTCGCCCGCGACCTCCATGGAACCGACGGGCCAGTACGTCTCCGCCGGCATCGCGCAGGGCCTCTCCGCCTATGACTTCAGCCCGGACGGCATCACCGTCGTCGCCGCGATCCAGGCGGCCATCAACGCGGCCCTGGCCATCGCGGACTGGACGATCCCAGCCAGCCTGATCGGCTCCGGCATCGCGCGCGGCATCAACGCGCGCCGGGCGCCTGTCATTTCGGCGGCCGCCGGCCTTGTGACCGCCGCGAAATCGCGGATGCAGAGCCTGGTCGGTTCCGGCGGCTCCAAATTCGCCCCCATCGGCGAGGACATCGCCAAGGGCATCGCCAAGGGCATCCTCACGGGGAAGGGCAAGATCAGCAACGCGCTGATCGAGGCCTTTAACGACGCGATCGACGAGCTGAAGAAGATGCTGATAATCGGGTCACCGTCCCGTTTGTTTGCGAACGAGATCGGCAAATTTATCCCGCTGGGCATCGCGAGCGGCATCTCCGATTACGCATACGCGATGGACGATGCGCTCTCCGGCCCGCTGGACGAGATGACGCGCTCCGCACTGTCCTATCAGCCGGAGTTTCCCGGCGCGGGCGGATACGGATACCAGCAGAACATCACGATCAACAGCCCACGCGCCCTCTCCCCGTGGGAGGTCGCCCGACAGACGCGCAATGCGACGCGGCAGATGGTGGAGGCGATGGCGTGAAGACGGTCAGATGCACGAACGACGCCGGCTATTCGCTGGCGTTTACCGAGGTTTATACGGACGGCTTCGTTCTGGAAAACGCCACCGGCATCCAGGAAGTGAATGCCGACGTCATCCGCACCGAGAACGCGATGGGCGACGGTTCGATCTGGAACGCTTCCCGGATGCAGGAGCGCAACATCGTCCTGACGCTGCGGGATCTCCCCGGCGCGGATCACCGGCGCAACCGCGCGCGGCTGTATAAGCTTTTCCCGATCAAGTCCGGCGGCACATTGACCTACACCGACGGGAATGTCACCCGGTCGATCCGGGTGTACTGCGAGAGCGTCGTGGCCGACGCGAAAAAGCGCGCGAATTCGTTCACGATCTCCCTGATCGCGCCCTATCCGTACTTCACCGACGCGACGGAGACGGACGTCGCCCTCGCCGCGTGGGAGGCCCTTTGGGAATTCCCCGCGACGGCGGCCGCCCCGGAAAACGGCGCCTTTGAATTCGACGCGGAGACGCCCGAAACCGACGTTCTGGAATACGGCACGCGCACGGAGGATCTCATCGTTTCCTGCGACAATCCGGGCGACGTGCCCTGCGGCATGATCGTGACCTTCGCCGCGTCCGGCGCGATCGCGAACCCCGGCATCTGGAATCTGGACACGAACGAGCGGCTGCAGATCAATCTGACCCTGGCCGCCGGCGATTCGGTGGAGATCGACACCCGCTTCGGCCACAGGACGGCGGTGCTGACCTCCGGCGGGGAAAAGACGAACGTTTTCCGCTATATCTCTTCCGGCTCCACGTTCATCCAGCTCGCCCCCGGCGAGAACCATTTCACCGCCACCATCGGCGGCCAGGCCTCGACGAGCGCGGAGCTGGATATCTCTTTCCGGTATGAGATCAATTACATCGGCGCGTAAAGGAGGGCGGCATGGTTCTGCGGGTTTTTGACAAAAACATGGTGCCCCTCGGCCTTGCGGAGGATTTCACGTCCGTCCGATGGGCAAGGCGTGCGCGGGAGCCTTCGGAGGCGGAGATCGTGCTGCCGGCGACGAGCCTTGCGGTCTCCCTTCTGGAGATCGGCAACATCATTATGAAACTTGAAGACGAAACCGGCGAGGCGATGCAGATCGAATCGCGCGTCATCGAGATGGATGAGGACGGCCGCGAATCGCTGACCGTCAAGGCCTTCGGCCTCATGAAATGGCTGTCCCGCCGGGTCAATCTGTCCGCATACGACGAATCGAGCGACATGACCCCGCAGGAAATCGCGTACATGCTGATCAAGGACAACGCGACCGCGCCCAAGGCCGCGCGCCGCCGGCTGCCGCTGATCCTGAACACCCGCCCGTCCTTCGGGCAGGACGAGGTGACCTTCTCCGCGTCCGAATATCAGGACATCTGCGATCTCGTGACCGATCAGCTGGAAGAAGGGGAGATGAACCTCTTCGTCACGACCGACCCGGCCGCCGGCACGCACACGCTGGACATCCGCCAGGCGGCGGACAAGACGGCCACAAGCGCGCACCCGGTGCTCATCTCCATCGACTTTGGCACGCTGGCCACGCCGCAGATCACCGAGACGCAGGAGCCTTATAAAAACGTCGCCTACGTCAAGGGCGGCGACGACGATATCGCCGCCGTGGAATCGGGCGCGGACACCTCCGTCTCCGGCATCGACCGCTTTGAAATGGGCGTCAACGCAAGCGACATTACACAGAAATACACAAACGCCGACGGCGTGGAGAAGACGCGCACCGCCGCCAAATGCAGGACGCTGCTGGAAAAGCGCGGCCGGCGCGAACTGGCCCGCGCCTGTTCGGAAATGCACGAATTTGAGGGCGAGGTCGTGCAGACGGACGGCCTCCAGTATGGCCGGGATTACGACGTCGGCGACCGCGTGACCTGCCTGTATGGCGATATGCAGATGGATGCGACCATCACCGAGATTTCCGAGGATTACGGCGAGGGCGGCGTGCGCCATGTGACCGCCGTCCTGTCCGATGGAACCTACAGCCTGCGGCGCGCGGTGCAGCTTGCCGCCAAACGGATCTGAGGAGGATACACCATGGCAGAAATCAGCCGGTTTTTCAATTCCATTGACCACGACAGACAGTACAGCGCCGCCGACTGGGCGGCGTATTTTTCGGCGTTTATCGGAAACGGCGTCATGCCGCAGCCGTCCGACCAGCTCGTCGTGACCACGGGCGACGGCGAGGGCCTGTCCATCTCCGTCGCGCCCGGATTCGCGTTTATCAATGGGTATAACTATCAAAATGACAGCGATCTCACCCTGACGCTGGATACCGCGAGCGGCACCTATCCGCGCATCGACCGCATCGTCGTGCGCTATTCCCGCGCGCAGCGCGAGATGTATGTCACGAATCTGACCGGCACGCCGGCCGCGACGCCTTCGGCCCCGGCGCTGACCCGCACGGCGGATGTCTACGAGCTGTGCCTTGCGGATGTCCTTGTGGCGCGCGGCGCCTCCGCCATCTCCCAGGCGAACATCACGGACACGCGCGGCGACGGCACGGTGTGCGGCTTCTGCTCCTGGCTGTTTGACGAGGCCGGGCTGAATTACGACGATTTCTGGCTGCAGTTCCACGCGGCCTTTGCCGATTTCCTCGACAGCCTGGATCAGCAGGTCGACCCGGACACCCTCGCCGGTCTTGTGACCCGCATGGCCGATCTGACCCCGGTGGATCTGTCGCTCACGCTCGCGGCATCCGGCTGGACGTTTGACAGCACAAACGCGGTGTATACCCAGACGCTGACCCCGTCCGGCGTTATCCTTGCGAACACCACCAAGGCCGAGGCGGATCTGAACATGGCGAATGCGACGGCCTCCACCGCCGACAGCCTCCAGAGCGACTGGAGCCTTGTCGGCCGGGTGTACCTGGACGCGAACGGCATCCACTTCGTTTGCTACGGGGACGCGCCCCTGTCCGATGTCCCCGTGATCGTGCGGATCACGCAGAAGCGGTAAGGGGGCGGGTTTATGGCGCTTGAGGTGTTTCTCCGGCGGAATCTGTACAACCCGCCCGAACCGTTTGCTTTCGTCCCAGACGACAGCAGCGCCGCGCCCGGCTACGCCTACGAAAAGAGCGGCGCGGACTGGATTCTGAAGATTTTGACCTCCGGCACGCTGACCCTGAACGGCGCCAGATCGGTGGATCTGTTCGCCGTGGGCGGCGGCGGCTCCGGCGGCGCGACCTCGTCCGTCACGGGCGGCGGCGGCGGCGGATACACGACCACCGTGCGCGCGCAGTCCCTCGCGGCGGGGGATTACCGCGTCACCGTCGGCGCGGGCGGCGCGTCCGGCGGCAGCAACGCCGGCGGCGCGTCTTCCGTCCGCTCCGGCTCGACGACGCTGATCACGGCAGCCGGCGGGGCGGGCGGCCTTTCCCGCAACGGCGGGGCGGGCGGCTCCGGCGGAGGCGGCGGCGCTTACGGCTCCGGCAAACAGGGCGGCGCCGGCGGCGACAACGGCGCGAACGGATCGAAGGGCGGCTATACTTCCGGCCATTCTTCGGACGCCGGCTCCGGCGGCGCGGGCCAGGGCACGACCACGCGGGCCTTCGGCGAATCCGGCGGCGACCTTTACGCCGGCGGCGGCGCGGGCGCGGGCGCATCCGGCACCGCGCGGGTGAACGGCGGCACAGGCGGCGGCTATGCCCAGGGCGGGCAGGCCGGCGGCGACGGCACGGCGAACACCGGCGGCGGCGGCGGCGGCGCGTGGTCGAATCACGCGGGCGGCGCCGGCGGCAGCGGCATCGTGATCCTGAGAAACGCGAGGTGACGCTATGGAAGTGTTGAAGACGCGGCGGGATTTCGTCACGCCCGTACGCACCATCCTTAAATCCGGCGCGGAGATCAACGCCGCGATTCTGGGCGTCGTGAATAGCGCCATCGAGCAGTATTCCGCGACGAGCGTTGCGGTGGATGCATTCGATTTCGCGGCGGCCTCCGGCTCGATGGACCTGTACGGCACCGTGTCCGCATCGGACAGCGCGCGCGAGGTCAAACTATATTATTCGCTCGCCGGAGGCAATAACACGGTAAGCATCCAATTCCGTTTCGTCACCGACGCCGCGCTTGTATATCTGCCACGCGATTCACGCGGCATGTTCGCGGATCTCCCCGTCACGTTTACCACCGCGTATGGCGGCGGGCGCGTCGATTTCGCCACCGTCCCCGTCTCGTTCGACCTGGTGGCCGACGCGCGGGACATGTTCGCGAATCATCCGTACATCAAGACGATCCGCGTCCCCGCCGGCACGGCGCTCAGATCCAGCGCGGCGTCCACCGGCATGTTCTCCGGCTGCACATCCCTCGTCGGCGGCGCCGGCACGGCCTATGACGCGAACCACACCGACGGCGAATATGCGCGCATCGACAGGCCGGACATCGGCCAGCCCGGATACTTCACGGCGGCAACCTGACCGGGGGAGGTGATCGGATTGTTCACGATTGACGAATCTTACAACATCGCCATCACGCGGGGCGATACGGCCACGCTGGAGATCACGTTCGACGGGGACGCGCCGGGCGAGACGGACAGCGTCGTCGCCTCGGTCAAGAAGTCGGTGCACCGCACCGACGAGATCCTGGCGCGCACGCTGGAGCGTCAGCAGGACGGAACGTATCTGCTGAGCCTGGCCTCGGAGGATACCGCGGATCTGGCGTTTGGCACGTATTACTGGGATCTGCGCGTCCTGTACGCAGACGGACAGGTCACGACCCCGTTTGCGCCCGCCAAATTTGCGGTCTGCGAGGTCGTGACGGACATCCCGGAGGGGGATGATGGCGATTGACGGAGAACCGCAGACGGGTCAGCGTCACGATCGCCGGCGGCCAGCGCGCGGCGGCCGTGCGGACGGCCAGACAGGGCGCTGGGCGCAGCGTCACGATTGAGATGCGGCCCGTGCGCTACATCGCCCCGGCGTATGAGGGCGATTACGACGTCACGCCCGGCGACGCGCCGGTCGTGCTGGAGACGGGCGGGAAGCTGATGACGGGCAACGTGACCGTCGCGGCGATCCCGTCAAACTATGGCCGCATCACCTGGGACGGGTCGCGGCTGACGGTATCCTGATGGAGGTAGAGCATGGCGAAAAATGTCATTATTAACGGCGTCACCTATTCCAATGTGCCGTCGGTCGAGATCCCGATCTCCGGCGGCACCGGCAACGCGGAATTTGTCGACACGAGCGACGCGACCCTGTCCGGCGGCGGGCAGATGCTCTCCGGCGTGACGGCCTATGCGGACGGCACCAAATACACCGGCACGATCGCCAGCAAGAGCGCGAGCGACCTGAGCGCGTCCGGCGATACGGTGACCGTGCCGGCGGGCTACTATTCCGCCCAGGCCACGAAAGCGGTTGCCGCAGGCAGCGCGTCCGCGCCCACTTCGATCAGCGGCACGACCGCGACGCTGAGCACCGGCACGAACACGATCACGCTGAGCAAGAGCGTGAGCGTGACCCCGGTCGTGTCCGCCGGCTATGTATCCGCCGGCACGGCGACAAGCAGCACCGTCTCCCTGACGGCGACGGTGACCACGCGGGCAGCCGCCACGATCACGCCCGGCACGAGCGCGCAGACCATCGCGGCCGGCACCTATCTGACCGGCGCGCAGACCATCTCCGGCGACCCGGATCTCGTCGCATCGAACATCAAGAGCGGCGCCACGATCTTCGGCGTGGCCGGGAGCCTGACGGCGGCGACGGTGTCGCAGGACGCGACCACCAAAGTCCTGAGCATCTCATAAGGGGGTGTAAATATGGCGCAGAACGTCACCATCGCGGGCGTCACGTTCGCGGACGTCCCGTCGGTCGAGATCGCCAAATCGGGCGGCGGGAGCGCCCTGTTTGTCGATCCATCGCCCACGACCGCCACGGCGGCGGATGTGGCGAGCGGCAAATCGTTTTTCAACGCCGCCGGAACGCTGACCGCCGGCACGGCGAGCGGGGGCGGGGGCGGGGCTGTCCAGCTCGGCGCCCTTCGCCCGGACGCGGAGCGGATCAACGTCTGGAGCGACGACTATTACATCGTCGCGGATCGCGGCGTCACGATCCCGTCGTATTCGACAACGGCACAGACGTTGCTCTCCAGCCAGAGGCTCTTATCAGGTTATGCGGCTTCACCGAGCGAATACAAATATCTCGTTACGTACAGAATGCTGAGCATCCCCATTTACAACACTGCCGCCGTTGGAAAGGGACGGATAGAATGGTTGGCGGTGGAGTATGTATATGAAGTTCGTTACCACCCGGCGAATACGATCCCAACGCTGGACGGGTCTAGAAGCCACGCCAGCAATTATGTGAACGTGCAGAATTACAACAGTTCGGCCAGTATCTACTATATGAACGACACTACGCTAAACCTTATTACCTCTAACAGCTACGGGGTTTGCTTTTCTATGTCAAACCCCAGTTTTAGCAGTGGCGGAAGCGTGAGCATTAGTACGCCTAATATTCGGATAACTGGGAATACGAGCTATTTCACGCAAACGTATTTCGAAGCGTTAACAGACGCGCGCATCCAATACGTCATCGAGTTTTGGCGCGTGCCCATCACGTCGGGGACGCCGAACGGATTCGGGCTGCTCAATATGCTGTATCACACGATCGATTGCGTCCGCAACGGCGGCACGCTGACCTGAGGCGGCGCGCATGATCCCAGTAAACGGTTTAATCGCCCTGTTCGCCCAGATGTACCGGGAACATTGGGCCTATAAGTGGGGCAGCGCGAAGCGCGGGGAAGTGGACTGCAGCGGCGCGTTCGTGTGGGCGTATAAACAGTTTGGCGCGTCGATCTATCACGGCAGCAACAGCATCGCGCGCCTGTATGTGAGCGGCCTGTTCCGCCCTTCGGGCACATTCCCCAAGGGGGAAGAGTGGGACCGCGTAAAACCCGGCTATGCGGCCTTCAAGTGGCGCGCAAAGGATACGGCCAAATACCCGGACGGGCGCGGAGACTTCTACCACATCGGCCTTGTGGCGGAGGACGGCAAGACCGTCTATGAGGCACGCGGCACGAAAGAAGGATTCACCACAAGCGCGGTCAGCGCGTGGCAATGGTTCGCACCGCTGAAGGATGTCCAGTATGACGAGGGAGGGCAAACGATGGAGCCTTACAATGCGGTTGTATCGACGGCCAGCGGCTCGCTCAATATGCGCAGCGGCCCCGGCCTGAGCTATCCCATCACCTTCAAGCTGCCCAAAGGCACCCCGGTCACGGTGCTGATCGCATACGACACCGGCTGGGCCTTCGTGGACGAGGACGGCACGCAGGGCTATGTGGCCCTGAAATACCTGACCCGCACGGAGGCACCTGAGAGCGCGCAGGGGACGGAATCCTATCCCACCGCCCTCGACGGGCGGTCCCCCCTTTCCAGCGAGCTGGCAAGGGAAGGCTTGGATGGCACCGCGGTCAAGTGGGGCGTCTTTGCCCCGTGCGATTCGCGCGAAGAGGCTGAGGCACTGCAAAAAGCGCATAAGGGAGCGATCCTGACGTGCTATAACCCGGCGAGCTATAAACCGCCTGACGAAAAGGGAGGGGATTGAGATGGAAAAATACCTGACCGGCGGGGGCCTGCTCAACGCCGCGATCGTGGTTCTGGCCCTCGCATGGGCATATAACCTCATTTACACCGCGATATCCAACGCGCGCGCGGCGAAAAAAGAAGCCGCCGCACCCATCGCGGCCCTGCGCACCGATCTGACTGCCCTGCGCAACGAGATCGGCACCGACCGGGAGCGGATCACCGCCCTGGAGCGCGATTTGGAGCACCACGCCGACGAGCTGCGTGACCTGCATCAGGGCCAGACGGAGATGTGCCGGGGCGTGCAGGCGCTGCTGGAGCACGCTTTGCATAATGGCAATACGAGCGAAATGGAGGCAGCGAGCCAGTCGATCGGCAAGTGGCTCCGCACACGATGAGGAACATCAAGCTGATACTTGCGGTGATCGCGATCGCGCTCGCCTTCGATAATTTGGACCGCGAACAGCCCCGGATCGCGGGATACTGGGCGCTGGTCGCGGTCTACTGGTTCACAAACGCATTAGGAGGCTGAATATGAATACATTCATTCGCGCGGCCCTGATCCGCGCCCTGCGCACCGTCGCACAGACCGCCGTGGCGACCATCGGCACCAGCGCCGTCATGAGCGCGGTGGACTGGAAGATGGTTCTTTCCGCCTCGGTGCTCGCCGGCATCCTGTCGATCCTGACGTCCATCGCCACCGGCCTGCCGGAGGTCGACGGCAGCCAGGTGGAGGATGGGCATCCGTAAGATACCCTAAAGCACCATAACGCTACCCTAAACCCGCCCGAAAGGGCGGGCTTTTTTCGTGCCGAAATAATTTGAATTTGTGGCCACTTTTTTGCAAAAAGGCGTTGACAAGTAGCCACTAAAGACTTATAATGTAGCCACAACGAAAGAGGAACCGACACGAAAGGAGAAACCACCATGACGAAGGCCGAACTTGCGAAGATCCTCGAAGAAGTCCACGAGAATGAGTGGTATGAGTACATCGGAGTACGGACGCAGGACGAGGCGTTTGAGGCAGAGGGCCAGCCGGTCGAACACGAGAGCAAGATCTGGGTGGATGGCGAAGAAACCGATGAAGCCCTCGGCGGGCTGTGCGTGACGCACTGGGCGTCGCCCATGATCGCGGCGCACTGCGAAGACGCCGGAGATGCTCAGTACATCGGAGCGCACCTCGCGATTATCGTTGGCGACCATGCCACCTATGGCGAGGACGAGGGCGAGATCATCATCACCGACCCCATCGTTTACCGGGTGCTGCGCTGAGCGCAAGAAAGGAGCAACCACCATGAAAAACCCCAATGAGATCGGCACGAACAAAAAGCGCGAATGGCGCGCGAGGCTGCACGAGCTGGCAGCCACCGAGATCATCGCAAAAACCTGCGGCCCGATCTACGCCGTGACCTATCAACTCCTGGTCGATCAGGGCGAGCCGCGCAGGGTTTGGGTGACCTCGCGGTTCATCCTCGCCACGCTCGACATGGACGAGGCGATCCTGGTGGCGGAGGACATTGAACTCGTCAACGGCGAGCGGATCGCGATCTACCGCTACAACCCGTTGATCATGGGCTACCCGGCTGACCCGGCGGCTGTCGGATTCGCGCTCACCCCGGCGCTGGACGATCCGGAGCCGGAGATCAACTGGGAAAACGCCCTGATCGCATCGCGGCGCAGCGGCGAACCCGTGACCATGGAGTGAGGAGGGAACCACCATGACAAACGACGTCATCCGCTTCCGCGTGACCCAAGAGGAGCGCGCCCGCATCCAGACCATGGCCGACCGGCTCGCCGGCGGGAACCTCAGCAAGCTGATTAAGCAGCTGATCGACGAAAAGGAGGGCAACACCATGACGACCTTGTATGCGACCAACGTCTTCGCGGACGTCAATTATGACACGCTGATCTACCGCGGCTACAGCCGCGACGACGCGGAGCGCGCCATGATGGACACTTGGGACGGCTGGAGCGAGCGCCAGCGCCGCAGCGGCTCCATCTCCGTCTTCGCGGTCGAAGTCCCCGCCGGGCTTTCGCCGGAGGACGCCATCGAGTGGGCGGCGGAGCATCTGGGCGACTCCTGGATGGAGGACGCGCAGGAGATCGCCGCGCGACCGCTCCGCAGCCGGGAGCTGCGGGACGTCACTCGGCAGGAGAGCGGCTTGATCATCTGGCCGGACGGCACGACGATCATCTGCAACTGGGCGGGCGAGAGCGGGCTGCCGCGCGTGTCTCCATTCGGCCTCTTGGGCGACGGCCATGAGTTTACGATCCTCAGCGAAGAAACCTGCTCCGATTTCGGCGGAGAGTTTGACCCGGACGAGCTGCGCGTGATCTACGACGCCAATGGCGACGCGGAGCAGCTGCATGAGCGCCTCCCGGGGAAGCTGTACCGGACGATGGACGGCGTCGCGATCTATGCGCCCTGGGACTGGAATTGATGGAACGACAAAAGCCGGGGAAAACCCCCGGCCTTTTTTTATACCCACGTCCCGTTTTTTTGGTATAATGCACCCAAAGGAGGGAAAGCCGATGGAAACCAAGCACCACTCGCGCCCGGACCGCGACGGGCCGCACCGCGTCCAGTTCGAGCGCAACCGCAAGCGCGTCCTGATGCAGCAGGAGGTCTGCGGGATCTGCGGGAAACCTGTGGACAAGAGCCTGAAGTTCCCGCACCCGCTGTCGCCGACGGTCGACCACATCATCCCGATCGACCGGGGCGGGCACCCGTCGGCCATCGAGAACCTGCAGCTGGCGCACTTTGCGTGCAACCGCCAAAAGAGCAACAGACTGCAGGCGCAGGTGGACGGGAAGCCGACGGCGGAGCCAATGCGGATGCTGCCGCTGTCCAGGGACTGGAGGACGTACAAGGGGTGACGAGGGGCGCCGCCCTCCGGCGAGCGCCCGGCAATCAGCGGAAGAAAGCGCGAACGCCAAAGGCAAGGCGAACGCCGAAGGGCAAAGGGCAGCTGGCCGGCGGCAGCCGAAAGCGAAAGGAAAAGCGAGAGGCGAAAGCGAAAGCGAAACGAAACGCAAGGCGAAAGGGCAAAGCAAAGGCAAAAGCGAAAGCGAAAGCAAAAGGCGAAGCGAAAGCGAAAGCAAAGCGGCGAGCGCTGCGCGAAAGCAAAGCAAAAGGGAAGCGGCACAGGCACGCCCTCGCCGCACCCCGCCGCGCGCGGAGCAAACAGCGAAAGAAAGAGGCCTCGCCGCGTTTGTTCGGATCGTTCGCGGGGCCATCGCGGCGCCTCCTCCGC
>OCVV011341333.1_pt1 | contig 24823 bp, 16 predicted proteins | sample 1539721 | NCBI WGS metagenome assembly OCVV01 (sample SAMN02144230, study PRJEB22623) | gut metagenome | biome: sheep rumen | host: Ovis aries | place: New Zealand
CTTAACTCTTAACTCATAACCCTTAACTTCCCTCCCCCGTACATTTGGCTTAACTACTTAACTACTGCCTATTGTCTCCCCCCAACTCTTAACTCTTAACTCTTAACTCATAACTCTTAACTCATAACTCCCTCCCCCCTCACCATTGTTGGTGAATTGCCCTCCCCGCCGCCCCCGTGACGTTTTATTCTCCTATCTTTGCAACCGCAATCGCAAACCCGACAGCCCTTGCAATTAACATATAACAAACAACATACAACTAAAAAACATGAACAGTAAGACACTGAAATTACTTGCCCTGCTTCTCGCCACTGGCATTTCGGCAGGCGCCGGAGCGCAGTCCCTGTCCGACTACGACTTCGTCTACGACATCGACAACTTCCAGACCATCGTCGACGCCCCCGGCGTCCACACCGAGGCCTGGGGCTACAACCAGCAGGACGACGGCTACCGCAACTTCTCCATGCCCTTCGCCTTCCCATTCGGCGACGACACCATCGCCCAGGGCAGCAACGTCATCCTCTCCGCCAACGGCTACGTCCAGTTCGCCACCTTCAGCCTGGGCAGCAGCGTGGGCACACTCTACTCCGTCGCCTCGCACCCCTACCGCGCCATCGCACCCTTCATCAACAGCGACGGCTACTGCAACGGCAACATCTACTGGCTCGACACCGTCGACGCCTCCGACGGCCTACGACTCCTGATCTGCGAGTTCCGCGGCATCACCACCTACTCCGCCCGTACCTCTCCCGAGTCCGTCAACTACCAGGTCCGCATCAGCGAGGACGGCACCGTCGTCATACACTACGACAGCTCCGACTTCAACGCCATCGCCAACCATACCCTCATCATGGCCAACACCGGCGCCGACCGCCTCTGCCTCACCGGCAGCTGGGCACAACCCGTCGTCGCCACACCGGCCACCGCCTCCGCTTCCGGCTCCCTCGACGGCATCCCCGCCCCCGGCACCCGCTACACCTTCTCCCGCCCGGGCTCGTTCTGCGTCCCGCCCGCCAACCTCTCCGCCGACCAGCTCTCACACTCCGGCATGCACCTCTCGTGGCAGGGCTCCGCCCAAGGCTACACCGTCTACTACTCCGACAACGACACCGCATGGTCCGACAGCGTCGACGTCGTGTCACCTGAATACGACCTCTCCTCACTGCAGAGCCACACTCTCTACCGCATTGCCGTCCGCGCCATCTGCGCCGACGGCCTCGTCAGCGACCTCTGCCAGTCCGTCTCGCTCCGCACTCTCTACAACCCCGACTGCATGCCCCCGCAGGCCATCGCCCTCGACACCGCCTCCTTCGACTACGCCGAGCTCTCCATCGCCGACTCCACAGCCTCCGACGACGCCGTCTACGATGTGGCCTACTGGTCCGCCTCCGGCGACACGGCGCACCTCGAGGTCATCGGCACCGCCGTCACGCTCTCCGGGCTCCGGGCCGGCACCACCTACTTCGTCAGCGCCTCCAAAGTCTGCGCCGACGAGCCTCAGACCGAACCGGTGCAGACCTCCTTCACCACCGCCTGCACAAACCTCTCCTTCGACGACCTTCCCTACCGCGACGACTTCAACTCCTACGAGCCCTACATCGGCGCCCCCATCAATCCCTGCTGGACCATCGTCAACCTCAACGACGCCAACAACTACCCCTACCCCTCCGCCTACCAGAACCACAGCGGACTGAATGGCAACAGCCTCTACTTCTACGCCAACCACCAGCTCGAGGGCCAGTATGTCAGCCTTCCGGCCATCGACGACCTCTCCGGCCTCACGCTCTCCTTCTGGACCCTGGCCCCCAACACCACTCCGCGCCTCGACGTCGGCGTCATGTCCGACCCGCTGGACACCGCCACCTTCCTCACCGTCTACACCGTCGAGCCTCTCGCCTCCGGCGTCTGGGAGGAGCACCTCGTCCACTTCGACAGCCCCGCCGTCGCCGCCATGCAGCAGTCCGGCAGCCTGCACGTGGCCCTGCGCAACCGACACGTCTCGCCCTACGCCACCGGCTACGGCATCAGCGTCGACGACCTCGTGCTCGACGCGGCGCCCGTCTGCCCGCGCCCACTGGCCCTCTCCCTCTCCGACGCCACCGAGTCCAGCCTCTCCCTCTCCATCGACGACACAGCCTCCATCGGCCACTACCGTCTGTGGATCTACGCGGCCGACACGCTGGTCGACAGTCTCGACATCAACTCCGCCTCCTACACTCTCTACGACCTCGCACCCGGCACCCTCTACACCGTGAGCGCCGCCTCCCTCTGCTACGGCAACCCCACCGAGCGCGTCAGCGCCTCCGCCGCCACACTCTGCGCCGTCATCGCCGAAGCGGAGCTCCCCTGGAGCGAAGACTTCGAGGGCTGGCCCGTCGGCATCCACGCTCCTCTCAACCCCTGCTGGCAAGCCTTCTACTCCACCTCCGACACCATCCTCTCCACCTACGCCAAGGTCTACGCCGCCACCGACCTCGACGCCGGACACACGGCCGTAAAGATGCTGGCACAGCACAGCTACTCCACCGGCGAGCAGTACTCCACCCTCGTCCTGCCCCTCGTCGACGTCAACCCGCGCCGCCTCCAGCTCGACCTGCGGCTGCGCTTCGCCTACCAGCAGACCGACCCCGGCGAGTACGTGGAAGTCGGCGTCCTCTCCGACCCCGACGACCCGCACAGCTTCGTCCCCTGCTCCCTCATCGAAAACCCCGGCAACTATCTCTACCACGACTACTCCGTCCGCTTCGGACACTACCCCTACCCCACCTCCGGCGCCCTCGCCGTACGCTACCACTACAACGTGCCCAACGACAATTCGCACATCTTTGTCGACAGCGTCGCACTCTCCCTCCTGGACGAGGAGGACGTGGCCTGTGAAATCAGCGCCCTGCACGTCTCCGACATCACAGACAGCAGCGCCGTCGTGGCCTGGAACTACAACTGCGAGGCCTCGGGCTTCGAGGTCGAGCTGCTCGGCGGCGACGAGGACCGCAACCTCCTCACCTCCGACACCTCCGTCGCCCTCACCGCCCTCCAGCCCGCCACGGCCTACACCGTCCGCGTGCGCGTAGCCGGCGACTTCTGGAGCCAGCCCGTCTACTTCTACACAACCGTCCCTCCCACGCCGTCCGACACCTCGGCCTCCGACACCACCCATGTCGACCCCGTCGACCCCGTCAATCCCTCCGACTCCTCCGACCACTCGGCCGTCAGCGTCGTCGCTCTTCAGTCCGTCGATCTCTGCCCCAACCCCGTGGCCTCGGGCTACACGGTGACGCTGCGCGGAGTCCCCGCCGCCGCCTCGGTGTCCGTTTGCGACGCCACCGGCCGCCCCGTCCTCTCCAACCTTCGCGGCGACTCCTTCGCCATCAAGCAGCCGGGCGTATACTTCGTGGTGGTCTCCTCCAGCTCCTCTCGCACCGTCCGCAAGCTGGTGGTGCTGTAATAGCAAGCACATCCAAAGAAAAATGGCCGGAAGCTCTCGCCTCCGGCCATTTTCTTTTGTCCCCCGCTGGGGGCTCTTGCATCGTCTGCGCGCTATTTCACCACCACAATCCTGCGTGCGGCGTGGTTGCCGATGCGGACAAGGTAGGTTCCCGAAGAGGGCACGTCGAAGCGCACGGCGTCGTAGTCGTCGCGCCGCAGGGCAACCTGGCGGCCCACAGCGTCGTAGAGCACCACCATGGCGCCCTCGGCACCCTCCACCACTATCTGGCCGTCGCGGCTGTAGAGCTTGGCGCTCAGGCCGTCCTCCACGTCGTCCAGCCCCACATAGACGGTGTCCACCACCGTGTCGTGCACATAGATGCGCAGCGTGTCCGCGTAGACGGTGTCATGGATATACACGTATTCCACCACCCGCACGGTGTCGTGGACCGTCTGCGGCACATAGACGGTGTCGTAGACAGTCTGCGGCACATAGACGGTGTCGTGCACAGTCTCCGTGACGTAGACGGTGTCCGGCGTGCACGGCTGCGGAACCTCGCCCGCCGGGCCGAACTCGACCACCACGTTGAGGTCCCTCTCGAAGAAGAGGTAGAGGTTGAACACCTCGTATCCGGCATCGCCCATGCGGTCGGCATAGCCCAACCAGTAGTGCGTGTGGCTCGTGTCGGTGTAACGGGCCATCACGTCAACGCCGTTCACGTAGATATGTTTCACCTGCGCCGCATCGCGCTCTATGCCGAAGCTCTCGGCGGTGTCGGGGTCGAAGCTCACTATCTGGTACCTCGTGTAGTAGCCCTCCTGCACCGTCATCGTCGTGTCGCCGTAGAACCACGTGCCGGATATCGGGTTGTACATATACCCGCCTCCCTGGTTGCTCAGGCTGAGGGTGTGGTTCACCACCGGCGTATCCTCCCACGGCGCAAACCAGGCCTCCACCGTGTGGTCGGCATCGAAGTAGAGGTAGTTGTACGTGTAGCCTATGGTGCCGTCCTCGTGGCGGTTCACGGTGAGGCGGCTGTCGCTGCCGTCTATGGCTATCGTCTCGCCGTCTATGGCCAGTCCCACAAGCATCGTGCTGTCCGTGCCGAAGCCGTAGGCCGCTGCCTGGGCTCCCGGCATGCTGAAGATGCGCAGGCTGATATAGTCGCTCGCCGTGCCGCTGAGCACGTTCACGTTCTGCGTGAAGTAGCCGTAGCCCTGGTACGTCTGGTCATCCATATATCCACGTCCGTGGTTGAAGACGGTGATGGTGTGCTGCTCGGGCACATAGCTGCTGTCCGTCCCATACACGTAGCGCAGCGTGTGGTCGGCATCGGTCCTGATGCTCAGCAGGTAGACCTTGTAGCCGTTCTCGGCCATGTAATCGTAGCTCCTGAGGATATACACGCTGTTGCTGTCGTCGGCCAGCGCCACCTCCGCGCCGTCTACGTAGAAGTGCTGCAACTGGTAGTTCTCCCAGCCATACTCAAGGCCCGTCTCGGGTGCGAAGCTGTAGAACACCAGGTTGAGCCAGCCTCCCGCATAGCGCGTCAAGGTGGTGTCGAAGTAGCGCTCGTTGGTCGAGTAGTTGCGCACCAGTCCGCGGCCCTCGTTGTTGATGGTGATGGTGTGCGCCTCGCCCAGGGTGCGTACATTCTCCGTGGTTGTCTGCGGCCCTTCAGGACACAGCCTCGCCACCACCAGCAGATAGTCCGTCAGCGGCTGCAGGTCGTGGAACTCGTAGTAGTTCTCGTCCGTCACGCTGTCGTAGGCCACCAGCTGCTCGCCCAGGTAGAGGTACAGGTAGTACGTCACCCCGCTCTCTTCCGGCATGTCCCACATGGTGGCAAAGCCCTCGTCGGTGCTGTTGCCCCAGATGAGGTTCTGCGGTGCCACACACTCTGCCGCAACCGTGGTGTCGCCGCCCGGCACAACCGTGGTGTCCGTCTGCGCGGGCACGAAGACGGCCGTCACCGTGTGGTTGGCGTCGAAGCCCATTTCGTAGAGGTACATGATGTAGCCATCCTGCTGGTAGGCGTCCATCTCCACCTCCTGTCCGTCGACGTAGAGGCTCTGGAACACCTCGGCTCCCTCGGGGGCATAGCCCGCTCCCTGGTCGGTCATCGTCCGCACCAGCAGCGTGGCGCCATCATAGCCGTTCAAAGTGTCAAGCCCCGTTACCGTCACAAACTGTCCGTTGTCGGTCCTGTACTGCATGAAGCCGCCGCCCCGGTTCTCGAAGACCACGCTGTGCATATCGCCGTAGGTCGTGAACTCATAGTTCGCAACGCCGCAGGCGTTGGCCACCGCCACCTGGTAGGTGCTGTTGGCCGTCAGGCCTTCGAACGTGCAGTAGTGGTAGTTGCCCGACGTGGAATACTGCGGCTCTATACTCAGCGCCACTCCGTCCTGGCTGATGCTGACGCTGAAGTCGTCGTGCCCGTTTTGGTCGGCTATCCACCGCAGGGTGGCATACGTATTGCCCGTCACCTCGGCCGTCAGTCCCTGCGCCACGTCGCAGACGCTGGCGTCGGCGTAGGGGCCGTAGCTGAACACCAGGGTGTGCGGCGCATCGAAGCTCACTGCCATCTCATAGTATATGTATCCCGTCGTGGCCATCAGGTCGCCCACCGTGACGCGGCTGTCCGTGCCGTCGATGGCCACCTGCTCCCCGTCCATCAGTATGCTGTTCAGGCGCGAGCCCGGATAGCTCTCCGGGTCATAGTAGGAACTGACCGGACTGGCCGTGATGGTCTGTATCCACAACGACTGTCCAGGCACCCCGGTAAACGTGGCCGTATCGCCACCCATCAAGTACCACGACTCGTTGTCGTGGCTGTAGATAAGGAATCCTCCGCCGTCGTTGACCACAGTGACAACATTGATATTGGTGTCCACCGGCGTGCTGCCTCCCTGGTCGCCACAGAGGTAACCGGTCTGCGTGGCGTTAATCACTTGGCGCTGCCGCACGCCGTCGCCGTACTCGCTCACGAAGGCTACCAAGCGGCAGTGCGAGGCATCCCAATCCGCCGGCAGGGTGTAGTTGTACAGCGCCAAGGCATGCCCGTTGCTGACGCTCAGCTCATCACCCCAGGTGCCGGTGATGGCCCCGCGCACCACGTTGTTGTGCACATAGCCGCTAATCGTGCCGCCGGTCGAGGCCTGACTGCCCACGATGCCGTCCTCCACAATGTAGAGGTTGATGCGCGGGTCGCTGATGTCGATCAGCAGCTCCACATCGATGGCGGCCATCAGCACACGAGTATTCGTATCATAGACAAAGTTGCTCACACTCACCGTGCCGAAGGCCGGCCTCTGCAAGGCGGCAGGTATATTGGTCTCCGCATTGCCGTAGCTGCCCACCACTCCATCGTCGTTAGTGCTGTGCACATTCTCCGCATTGCGGTCTATGGCCAGCGCCGGGGTCCACGACGAGCCGCCGAACAGCTCCAGCATCGACTGCGAGATCTCCGAGGTCATGGAGTCGGTGTAGTATCCAGAATGGTGCGTAATCCACACCACATTGTCAGCGTATGGAGCCACCGCTCCGGCGAGGATTTGGTCTCCGTTAGCACCATACGAACCCACGGCGGTGTTGAACAGCTCCACCAGTGCGGTGCGCTCGACGGTCTGGGCGGGGTCATACACCGTGGTCGTGGCTACAGCAGCGTTGTCGCTCGCGTCAGGGTCGGCATTGCCGTTAGGCAGCAGCACCGTGGCAGAGATATTCAGCGTCCCCAAAGCCGTTGCCGGCACATAGACAACGTAGTATTCCTCCTCGTAGGGCGACAGCATGCATGTCATTACATCCTGCACCGTATCGCTGCCGGCCACCACGACATACGTGAACGAATTGAGCATCCCCGCGCCGGTGTTGCGCACCCGCAGCTGGATGGCGAGCTCCTCTCCTTGGGGGACATGGCTCGGCACCAAAACATGCATCAACTCGATGCCGTCGGCCGCAAACTCGCCCACCTGTATGTTGTCTATCTCGCCATAGTAGCCGTCACCGTAGTTGACGAACGCCAGATAGACCGTCTGACCCGCATAGGCCGCGAGCGAGGTCATGTGGGTAGCGTCCCCGGCCGCCACGGCCGATATGTCGTACAGCAGCGCAAAGTCCTCCTTTGCGGTGCCCGTGGTGCTCACCATCACCTTGTACTGCTCCGGGTAGCTGTCGTCATAACCCCAAGTGTCGAACTTGAGCTTCGGGTTCCCGCCAGCCGGCAGCGCTATGGCCGGCGTCACCATCCACCGGTCGCTCGCCACCGCATCTGCCTTCCACGATATGGACAGGGCCCTCTTCGACAAATCCTCGAAGTCGTACACCTGCCAGCTGTCGCCGGAACTGGCATAATTGGAATGATTGGCCATCCCGTCGCCATAGACAATCCAGCCTTCCGGCATCTGGCCCACAGCCGTGGTCTCAAAGTCTTCCATGAAGACCAGGTTGTCCTGCGCCCTCATGGGCATGACGATAGCCATCAAGGCCGCCGCCATAATCAGTAGTCTCTTTTTCATATTGTGTGTATTTAATGGATATTGTGTATCTAATTGGTTGTCAGCCCCCTCCACAAATAAGGTAGAGAACTTCGACAATGCAAACATACAAACATTATCCTATTAAAGCAATGCCAAAGGATTATTTAACATTGTTTAACACATCAGCAGGCCACCCCTAACAGGCTCATTCTGCCGCCTTTACACAATATAATATCTTAAACCGCTGCTACACAGCATCTTCACCGCAGCCTCTCTACCCCCTCTCTACCCCCTCTCTACCCCCTCTCGGGGGTCGTCGGGCCTATCGGCGCGCCTTGCCGAGCACCGCAAGGACTACTGCCGTCAGTATTAGTACTATGCCAAGCACTAACCGTCCCGAGAAAGGCTCCCCGAACACCAGCACCCCTATGACGACGGCCGTCGTGGGCTCAAGGGCCCCCAGTATGGCCGTCGGCGTGGAACCGAGGTACTTGGCCGCATAGACCATCATCACAAGCGCCATAATCGCCGGCACCACAGCCAGCCACGACACCCACAGCCATGCCGTCGGCGTCGGCGGCAGCTGCAGCGGCTGACCGCTCACCAGCGCATACAGGGCCATGCCCGCAGCGCAATAGAAAAGCACATAGAAATTAATCTTGAACGACGACATCTGCAGCGGCGACTTGTCCACGACAATAATGTACAGCGCGTATGTGAGCGCCGACACCAGCACCAGCACCACCCCGCCCAGGCTCAGCGTCCCTCCGTCGGCGTCGCCCCAGTAGAGGAGCAGCACGCCCGCCAGCGAAAGCACTATGGCCAGCACCGTGGCCACACTGATGCGCTCGCGGAAGAAGAAGCCCATGATGGCCGCCGTCATCACCGGATACGTGAAGAGAATCGTCGACGCCACTCCAGCCGGCATCAGGTGGAAGCTCAGATAGAGGGTCAGCGACGAGAATATGAACAGCACCCCCAGCGCGCTGAGGGTCAGAAACTCCCTCTTCGTCACACGCAGGCTCTCGCTGCCTCGCACGGCCTTGTAGCCCATCACGCAGGCTATTATCAGCCACGCCAATCCGAATCGGTAGAAAAGAACCGAGGGTGTGTTCATACCCTCGGCATAAAGGTTCAAGGCTCCCAGCGGATTGGTGCCGTAGCAGACCGCAGCCCCTACGGCACACACCACTCCTATAGCCTTCTTGCTGGCACTTATCTGTTTCAACTCTCGCTTGCTCTACTCTTGGTTTCTTACTCTCTTGTCATTCCTCGGCTCCGCTCTCCCGGAGCCCCGCCTCCCTCAATCGGGCTGGTTGCCGTAGAGGAAGGGGTTCTTCGTCACAGTGCCGTCGGCTCGCATGCTCGTCGTCGTGGCCTCGCGCTGCGACGAGTGGCTGCCCGCGAAAAGGGCTTCGTCGCTGATTTGCTGCGTGGTCATCTGCTGCACTATGTCGGCCCCGTCGGGATTGTTGCGCAGCATCTCGTGGATCCTGCGTATCCTCTCCGCGGCAGTGGTAATCTCATTGTCGGTGCTGAACGCCCTCGACATCACGTCGCGCGTCTCAGTCCGTGCGGCCGGCTTCGCAGCCTGCTGCACCGGAGCGGCCGTGGCGGCCGGAGCGCCGTGCTGCACCGGTGCGGCAACGGGCGTCTCCTCGCTCACGATATGTATCTCGTCCACCATGGCGTCCACCTCAGTCTTGAAGTCTTCCACCTGGGCCTGGGCCACTCGGCGCGCTTCCTCCAGGGTGGGCTCGTCGTCAAGCACGAAGACGTGCTTCTCCGGCTTGGCGGCCGGCGTCGGCTCGGCCACCGGACGGCTCGCCGCCGGCTCGAAGGCGATGGCGGCCATCGGCTCCGCCTCCACCTGAGGCTCTGCGGGCATATCGCGGTGTATGATGACCGGCTCGTCGGCAGCCGCTGCCACAGGCTCCGCCTTCGCGGGCTCCGCGGCCTTCGGCTCCTCCTGCGGAAGCACCAGCACCTTCGGCTCCTCCACCACAGCATTCTTCTCGAACCCCGTGGCTATCAGTATCACCTTCAGCTCGTCGCCCAGACTCTCGTCCGGACCCGCGCCCCAGATGATGTCCGCCGTGCCGTTGGTCTTGTCAAGCACATAGTCCGTTATCTCGGCCTGCTCGTCCATCGTCATCTCGTGCTCTGTCGAGTAGGTGAAGTATAGCAGCACATTCTTCGCACCGGCAATGTCGCTGTCGTCCAGCAGCACACTCGTCGTAGCCGCCTCGATGGCGTCGTGGGCCCTGTTCTCGCCGCTCCCGCTGCCCGTGCCCATAAGCGCCGTCCCGCTGTGCTCCATGACGGTGTTCACATCCTGGAAGTCGCGGTTCACGTAGGCGTTCTCCGTGATGATTTCGGCTATGCCCTTGGCGGCCGTCAGCAGCACATCGTCGGCCATGCCGAAGGCCTCGCTGATGCGCATATTGCCGAATGAGCGCAGCTTGTCGTTGTTGATGACGATGATGGAGTCCACATGCTTGCGGAGCTCCTCGATGCCGGCCTCGGCCTGCTCGCGGCGGCGCTTGCCCTCGAAGCTGAACGGGCGCGTCACGATGGCCACGACAAGGATTTTCTTGTTCTCGTCGTTGTCCAGGTCTATGCTCTTGGCTATCTCGGCTATCACAGGCGCCGCTCCCGTGCCCGTGCCGCCGCCCATACCGGCGGTGATGAAGAGCATCTGCGTATTATGCGAGATGGCTTCGCGTATGTCGTCAGCCTTGCTCTCCGCCGCCTTGCGGGCGCGCTCCGGCTTGTTGCCAGCCCCCAGACCCAGGTCGCCCAGCGGTATCTTGTTGGGCACCGGCGAGGCGTTCAGGGCCTTCATATCGGTGTTGCAGACGATGAAGTCCACCCCCTCGATTCCCTCCTTGTACATGTGGTTGACAGCATTGCCGCCACCGCCGCCTACGCCGATGACTTTGATGTAGGACGACTGCCCTTTGGGTGAATCGAAGGTGAAAAACGCGGAACTGTTGTTTTCTTCCATGTGCTTGCTTGTTTCTATCTTATTGTGTAAGATGTCGTTATCAAAAAAGTACTACTATTTTCTGCTGTGTAAAATTACTAACTTTTCGCCGTATTACGGCCGTGACGGACAATTAGTTATCAACATATTAATGCACATCCACGCCCTGCGTCAGTCGTCGATGTCCTCGTTGAACATCTTGTTGATGAACCGGTTCACCACATCGTTGAAGTTCTCTTTCTCCTTCTTTTTGCGCTTGGCCTTGGCGGGTTCTGCCTCAGGCTTCGGAGCCGGAGCCGGCGTATCCTCTATGGCGCCCATGTCGGCAAAGATGTCCACGTGGTCGCCCTTGCTCTCGTGGCGCGTCTCCTCCTTCTCTTCGCAGCGCTCGGCTTCGGCCTGCTCCAGGCCGTACAGCACAAGGCCGATACCGGTGGCGTACATCGGGTGCGCCAGGTCGGCATACGAGACGCTCTCGAAGTCCAGATGCTCGTTGGGCACTCCTATGCGCGTGTCCGTGGCGGTGATGAGCTCGCAGAGCTCCTTGATGTTCTTCAGCTGCGCCCCGCCGCCCGTGAGCACCACGCCCGCTATGAGCTTCTTCGCAAAGCCCGAGAGCTTGATGTCGTAGTCCACCTGCTCCATGATCATCTTGGTGCGGGCATTGATGATGCCGGCCAGGGTCTTCACGTAGATCTCGCGCGGCGCCTGGCTGCGGATGCCCGGTATCGAGATGACGTCGTTCTCCGACACGGCCTGCACCAGGCACGAACCGAACTTCACCTTCAGGCTCTCAGCCTGACGCTTCAGTATGTTGCAGCCCTCGCGGATGTCGTTGGTGATGGCGTTGCCAGCCAGCGGAAGCACCGACGTGTGGCGTATGATGCCGTCGTGGAACACCGCGATGTCCGTGGTGCCGCCGCCTATGTCCACCATCGCCACGCCCGCGTCGCGGTCGCTGTCGTCAAGCACGGCCATGGCCGAGGCCACAGGCTCCAGCACGACGCCCTTGATCTTCAGGCCCGCCCTGTCTACGGCATATTTGATATACTGCAGGTTCTGCACATTGGCCGTAACCATGTGGAAGTCCGCCTGCAGGTTCTTGCCGGCCACTCCCACCGGCGGGATGTCGCGGCTCAGCGGCTCGCGGTCCACGATGTACTGCTGCGGGAAGATATGGATAATCTCCTCGCCGGGCTCGAGCATCGTGTTGTACTGCTCCGCAATGAGGCGGTCCACGTCTTCCTGCTCTATCAGGGTGTGCTCGGGCGGTATCATGATGCTGCCCTGGCTCGGACGCGACTTGATGTGCTGGCCCGCTATGCCGACCCACACCTCATCCACGTCCACTCCCGCTTGGTCCGAGGCATCCGCCACGGCCTTGGTGATGGACTCCGCCGTCGCCGTGATGCTCTTCACCACACCGTGCTCCACGCCCACCGACTCCGTCTTCCCGAAGCCCAGTATCTTCACCTTGTCGTTGTCGGACCTCATGCCTATGAAACAGGCTATCTTGGTGGTGCCTATGTCAAGGCCGACGATGATTTCTTGTTCTTTGCTCATAACGTTATGTTGTTTTGTTTGTTCTCTCTCTGTTTGGGACGCTCACCTCTTCGTGCACACCACCTGCCCGTGGTATTTGAGGCTGATCTTGGAGTACGTCTCCCAACCAGCCCTCGGCATACCGTTGCGGTAGAAGGTAAGCAGGTTCTCGAATTTCTCGTCCAGGTTGTCCACGCTCCCGAGCTCCACCACGTGGTTGCCCAGCTTCGGCACCATCATCATGTCGCCGTCCCGCTCCACGTATATCTGGTCTATCATGCCGCGGTAGCGCCGCTCGTCGTCGAGCCACGTGGCCAACTTCACCAGCGCGGCCGTCTGGCTGTTCAGGCTGTCTATCCGCAACGGCTCCGTAAAGTCGCCTCCGGCCACCAGCACGTTGCATTCGCCGCTGCGGCTCATGGGCATCATCGCACCGTCGGCGTCGAAGTAGAGCTCGCGCGCTCCATAGAAGAGGCGCGCCACCGGACGCCGCTGCGCCGCGTGGACCACCACCTTGCCGCTCACACTGACCGTGGCCGTGATGTCGCGCAGGTACGGCACACTCGCCGCAGCCTCGGCCACAGCCTTGCGGTCCACATCCTTGACCCTCTGCGCGGGCAGATGCGGCAGGTGCGCCAGCACACTGTCGACCACGGTCTGCTCGTCGACCAGCACCGGCGCTCGACCGTAGCGCAGGTCGGCTTCGACGCCGCGCACCTGCGACCGCGACCGCGTCACGTTCGTCGCAATCACCAGCACCGCCACAGCCAAGGCTCCGGCAAGAATGAGCAGTATTTTGTAGGGCCGTTTCACGGGTTTCAATGCTATATGGTTGGCGTTATTCGTTCAGTATTTGTTCTCTAAGTGTGGCCTCCAGGCGCGGCACCAGCCGGTCTATGTCGCCCGCACCAAGCGTCAGCACCACGTCCGGACATAGGGCCGGGATGAGCTCGAGCACCTGGTCCGCCGTGCAGAGGTACTTGGACATGCTCGGTATCTTGCGCAGCACCATGCTCGACGTGACGCCCAGTATGGGTTTCTCCCTCGCCGGGTAGATGGGCATCATCACTATCTCGTCGAGCCCCTGCAGCACCTCCGCGAACTGGTCGGCGAAGTCTCGCGTCCGGCTGTAAAGGTGCGGCTGGAAAATGCCCACTATGCGCTTCTCCGGGTAGAGGTACCGCACCGACTCTATCGTGGAGCGTATCTCTTCGGGGTGGTGGGCGTAGTCGTCTATATACACCAAGTCCTTCTCGCGGATACGGTAGTCGAAGCGCCTCCGCACCCCCTGGAAGGTCTTGAGGCCGTTGCGCAGCTGGTACTGGTCCAGTCCGCACTTCAGCGCCACCGCAGCAGCCGCCACGGCATTCTCCACGTTGACCAGCGGGGCGCCGCAGAGCTCGAGGTCGAAAAGAACCCCGTCGGGCGTGCGCAGGTCGAAGAAGAGGTCGCCCCTGTAGTTGCGCACGTTGATGGCATAGTAGTCGGCCTCGATGCCGTGCGCCGTGTAGGTATGCACGTTGTGGCAGCGGAACGTTTTCTCGTCATGGTGGTCATGCTCCTCCTCGTGGTCGTGATGGTCGTGGTGTTCGTGGTGGTGATGGGGTCCAAATTCTACATAGGGCTCCCCGTCGCTCTTGACGAAGGCTCCCTCTTTGACCACCAGGTGCCCGTCGCTGTCCACCTGATTGGCAAACTGCAGGTAGGCGTCCATCATGGCCTCATGGGTGCCGTAGATGTCCAAATGGTCGGGGTCGGTGGCGGTGATGACCGCTATGTGGGGATGCAGCTGCAGGAACGAGCGGTCGTACTCGTCGGCTTCCACCACCACGTAGTCGCTCTTGTGGTCCACCACAAGGTTGCTCCCGAAGTTCTTGCTGATACCGCCGAGGAAGGCCGAACATCCGCACGGGGCCACGGAGAGCAGATGGGCTATGAGGGTGCTGGTGGTGGTCTTGCCATGGCTTCCCGCCACGGCTATGCACTTCTTGCCGCGCGTCACCTCGCCGAGCACCTGCGACCGCTTTTCTATGCGCACCCCGCGACGGCGCAGCTCCACAAGCTCGCCCAGGTCGTCGGGCACGGCGGGGGTGTATATGGCTAGGTCGATGGCCTCAGGCAGCAGGTCGGGCCTGTCGTCGTAGTGCACCGCTATGCCCTCGGACTCGAGGTCGGCAGTGAGGGGCGACGGCGTGCGGTCGTAGCCGCTCACCTTGTCGCCTCGGCGGTGGAAGAAACGCGCCAAGGCACTCATGCCTATCCCTCCTATGCCTATGAAGTAGTAGTTCATTTCACTATCTTTGCTATCTGTTCCACAATCTTGTCGGCCGCGCCGCGCACGGCAAGGCGCCGTATGGCGGCACTCATGGCTTGCATGCGGTTGGCGTCGGCCAGCAGCCCGTCGACGGCGGGCAGGCACTTGCTGCCGCACTCCACGTCGGGCACCATGAGGGCGGCGCCCTTGTCGACCAGCGCCATCGCGTTCTTGGTCTGGTGGTCTTCGGCCACGTTGGGCGACGGCACGAGCACCACCGGCTTGCCCACAAGGCAGAGCTCCGAGATGGCTATGGCGCCGGCTCGCGAGATGACCACGTCGGCGGCGGCATAGGCCAAGTCCATTCTCTGTATGAAGCGGTGCACCTTTACGCGCTCTCCCATTCCTGCCTCGCTGACGGCAGCGGCAGCCTGGTCGTAGCCCCAGCGGCCCGTCTGCCATATATACTGCACCTGTCTTACCCCGAGGTAGTTCAGATTGCTGAGCATCATCTGGTTGACACTCCGCGCCCCGAGGCTGCCTCCCACCACCAATACGGTGGGCATCGCCGCATCGAGTCCGAAGTGGGCCAGCCCCTCCTCGCGGGTGCAGCTCATCTGCTCTATGTCGGCGCGGACAGGGTTGCCGGTGAAGACTATCTTCTCCTTCGGGAAGAAGCGCTCCATCCCGTCGTAGGCGACACAGATGGCCTTGGCGTCCTTGGCAAGCAGCTTGTTCGTCAGCCCGGCGTATGAGTTCTGCTCCTGCAGCAGGGTGGGGAAGCCGAGCTTCGCGGCCGCCTTGAGGGTGGGCTCCGATGCGAAGCCTCCCACTCCGACCACGATGTCGGGCTGGAAGTCGTTCAAGATATGCTTCACCATGCTGTTGCTTTTCATCATTCTGAATGGCAGCTGCAGGTTCTTCCAGATGTTGGGCAGGGTAAGTTTGCGCTGAAGCCCCGCTATCGGCAGCCCCTTGATCTCATACCCTGCGGCCGGCACCTTCTCCATCTCCATCCGCCCTTCGGCACCGACAAAGAGTATGTCGGCATCGGGCCATCTCTTCTTGATGGCATTGGCTATCGCCACTGCGGGGAATATGTGTCCGCCGCTTCCTCCTCCACTTATTATTGCTTTCATATCGTTTTCTCTATGTGTTATTCGTTTTCGTGTTCCTGTCCCGCCGCCACGGCAGGCTCGGCCGCGGGCTCCGTCGTCGTGCTCGCCTCCTCTGCCGTCTCCTTGGCATAGACATCTGCCGCCACCGACTGTATCACGCCCAGCGCACACCCCAGGAAGAGGTAGGCCGTGCCGCCGTATGATATGAACGGCAGGGTCTGTCCCGTGACAGGCAGCACCCCCACGGCGACACTCATGTTTACCAGAGCCTGCAGGTATATCATGGTTCCCAAGCCCGCCACCGTCAGGGCGCCGAAACGTCCCTGACAGCGCCAGGCCAACCGTATACATCGGAAATAGAAGATGCTGTACAACAGGAAGACCACTATGCCGCCCAGCATGCCGGTCTCCTCAATGATGATGGCGTAGATGAAGTCGTTGTGGGCCTGGGTCACAAGGCGCGCGTGTATGGTGTTGCCTATGCCAACTCCCACCACACCGCCGCGGGCTATGGCCATCTTGGCCATATTCTCCTGCGAGAGCTCGTCGGGATTGGGATGAATCCAGCGGTCGACACGGTTGACCCACGTCTCGCTGCGTTCCAGCACATCACTGCTCTCGCCGGTCTTTAACATGACAAACATGGCCACCCCAACTACGGCGACAGCCACTATCATCAGCCGCCACCAGTAGCGACGGCTCACCCCTCCGAAGAGCATTACCAGATAGGCCGAGAGGAAGATGAGGGCCGCCGTGGAAAAGTTCTCCGGAAGCACAAGCAACACCACCGGGGCTATATATATAAGCAGCATGAGGAACGTTCCGAGTTCCTTGACCTGCTCTTTCTTCAGCGCCAGCATTCGGGCCACGAAGATGATGAGCACCACCTTGGCAATCTCCGACGGCTGGAACTGGCCTATCACCGGCAGACGCAGCCAGCGCCCCTGCAGTGCCAGCATTACGGCCAGCAGCACAAGCGACACCCAGTAGCCCAGCATGGCAAATCGGGAGAAGAGGCGGTAGTTGACCCGCGAGAGGAGTATGATGGCCACGTATGTGGCGGCCACAATGACGAAATGTTTCAGGAAGAGGCCAGTCGGACCGGCACCATGCATAGAGTAGGCATAGAGGCCGATGGAGCTGTATACAGCCACCAGCGAGATGGTGCTGAGCAGCAGGAACACCACCCAGATTATCTTGTCGCCTCGGAAGAGCTTACTCAACTTCATGGTTACAATTCGTTTACTTCGTTTCTGAACGCCTCGCCGAGGGCCTCGGTCGGGGTCCCGTCGTTGCACGACGGCGAGAAGAGGACCTTCACATCCATCGACTCATAGAGGTAGGCCTTGTGCAAGGCCTCGGCCATATTGCGGCAGGCCGTGATGGTGGGCACGATGCCGCTGAACGTCCGGCGCAGCTGCTCATCGGGACCGAGCACCAGGAGCATCCTCACCTTGCGCAACGCCACATGCACCAGACGGCTGTAGTCGGTCTCGGTCGCGGTACCGCAGGCTATCCATATCACTCCGCCCTGAATGCTCTCAAGCGAATACCACGTGGCATTGACCGTGCGCGAGGCAGCGTCGTTGATATACTCGCGGTCCAGTATCCGGGCCACGAACTCGTTACGGTAATGGGTGTCGTCGAGACGCTTGAAGCAGTCCCTGAGCGATGCGTTGCGGATGGCTTTCAGTCGGGCGGTGTCGAGACCCGCCAGTCCAGTGTGTACTTTGTCGCGCCCTTGGGCGGCCAGTGTTTCTATAGTCATAGTGATTGCAATGATTCGTTGATATATCTATGTGTGTATTCTTTGTTTTCCTATCGCAGTTTGAGCGTCGATAGGGTGAATATGGCCAGCAGTATGGCTATGATGACGAAACGCATCACAACCTTCTCCTCGGCCATGCCCTTCTTCTGGAAGTGATGGTGAAGGGGCGACATGAGGAAGGGGCGCTTCTCCACCGGCACCGGCACACCGGCCGGCAGTTTGTGCTTGCGGCGGTAGCGTTTGCAGCCCGCTGTCTGAATGATGACCGACAAGTCTTCGACGAGATAGATGCCGCACAGTACCGGCAGCAGGAGTTCCTTGCGTATCAGTATGGCAAAGACGGCTATGATACCGCCGATAGCCAACGAGCCAGTGTCGCCCATGAAAATCTCGGCCGGGTGGGTGTTGAACCACAGGAAGCCCAAGGTGGCTCCCACGAAGGCCGTGCTGAAGACGGCCATCTCGCCAATATTGGGCAGATACATGATGTTCAGGTAGCTGGACATGATTACGTTACCGCTCACCCATGCCAGCAAGGCCAGTGCGCCTCCGTTCACGGCAGCCACTCCCGTAGCTATGCCGTCAATGCCGTCGGTCAGGTTCGAAGCGTTGCTCACGGCCGTCACCACCAGTATCACCACCAGCACAAAGACCACCCACGCATAGTCGGCCGCCCACGGACCCAGCCACGAGACAAGCCACGTATAGTCAAACTCGTTGTTCTTCACAAAGGGGATCGTGGTCTTCAAGGGGTCGGTGATGTCCGGGTGGAACGAGATGAGCAGTCCTACGGCAAGGCCAAGAAGCACCTGCCCCACCACCTTATACTTGCCCGGCAGACCGGCTTTGCCGCGGGTCTTCTTCAGGTAGTCGTCCAAGAAGCCCACCAGACCCATCCACACCGTGGTACCAAGCATTATCTGGACATACACATTGTCCAGCTTGGCAAAGAGCAGCGTCGGAACCACTATGGCGGCCAGTATGAGCAGTCCGCCCATCGTGGGGGTCTTGGCCTTGCGGGCCGCTCCCTCGAGTCCGAGTTCGATGCGGACCTCGTCCATCATACCCATCTTGTTCTGCATCCAACGTATAAACGGCTTGCCGAACACCAGCATAATCAGTAGCGACGTGACCATGCTGGCGGCAGCACGGAAGGAGATATACTGGAACACTCCCGCTCCGGGAAAGTCCGCAATCCTGTCCAGCCAGTCGAATAAATAGTACAACATATCTGCGTTTTGTCTTTACTATCTCTTGTTTGTTCTCTGTGTCAGTCTGTGCTCTGTCACTCTCCTCTTTTCAGCTCGCGTTCCAACTCCTCGACGTCGTCGAAGTGCGACCTCACTCCGTTCACCTCCTGGTACTTCTCGTGCCCCTTTCCAGCCACAAGGACTATATCGCCCTCGCGAGCCATCATACAGGCCGTGCGTATGGCCTGTCGCCGGTCTGTGATGCGGACCGTGCGGCACAGCTGCTGCGGGTCCAGCCCTGCCTCCATCTCGTCGAGGATGGCGTCCGGGTCCTCCGTACGCGGATTGTCGGAGGTAAGCACCAGCTTGTCACTGCCTTTAGCGGCTATGGCGGCCATCTCCGGCCGCTTGGTGCGGTCGCGATCTCCTCCACAGCCCACCACGGTGATTAGGGTTTGCGTCGGCCGGCGTATGGCGTCGATGGTTTCTATGACGTTCTGCAGCGCATCGGGCGTGTGGGCATAGTCCACAATGCCGGTTATGCCGCGACCACTCACATACTGGAAACGGCCGGGTGCGGCTTCCAGCAGGCTGAGCTGACGCAGAGCTTCTTCCTCGGCTACTCCGCAAAGCACCGCCGCCGCATAAATCGCCGTCAGATTGTAGGCATTGAACCGGCCCACAAGCCGGCACCAAAGCTCGTGTCCGTTAATCCGGAGGTGCATCCCCTCGAAGGTGTCTTCCAGCACACGACACTGGTAGTCGGCACCGTGCCCGAGGGCATAGGTGTGTACCTCAGCCTGGCAGTTCTGAACCATGACACGTCCGTTGCGGTCGTCGACATTGGTCAGTGCCCAGGCACCACGCGGCAGACCGTCGAAGAAGCCCTTCTTGGCGGCTATATAGTTCGCCATTGTGCCGTGGAAGTCAAGGTGGTCGTGTGTAATGTTGCTGAATATGCCGCCCGCAAAGGTCAGGCCGCTGATGCGGTGCTGCACCACCGAGTGCGAGCTCACCTCCATAAAGGCATACTCGCATCCTGCGTCGACCATTCTACGCAGCAGCTGGTTCAGCTCCAACGCATCGGGCGTGGTGTGAGTCGTGGGCAGCTCCTCTTCGTCAATTTTGTTCACGATGGTCGAAATCAGCCCCGCATGGAAGCCCAGACTGCGGAACATGCGGTGCAGCAGGGTCACGGTCGTGGTCTTGCCGTTGGTTCCGGTTATACCTATCAGTTTCAGCTGCGCCGACGGATGGCCATAATAGTTGTCCGCCATAACGCCAAGTGCTTCGCTGCTGTCCTTCACCACCACATACACCACTCCGTCAGCCATATCAGATGGCAGCGTCTCGCAGACCACCGCCCGTGCTCCCATGGCCACGGCCTTGGCTATGTAGTCATGTCCGTCAACCTTGGTGCCGCGCTGTGCAACGAAGAGCGACCCCTCGCCCACACGACGCGAGTCGAACTGCAGGTCTACGACCTCAATGTCAGCCGACCCATGCAGCGCACTGTCTATTCCTTGTATTATATCTTTCAGTTTCATCATTTCAGTATCAGGTTTACCACTGTTCCCTTGCGGGCCTCCTGCCCGCCGTGAGGACTCTGCGACGCCACCTTGCCATAGCCCGACAGCGTGACTCGGTAGCCCATCGTATGGAGCATCTCTATGGCATCCTTGGCAGTCATACCGTAGCAGTTGGGCACCAGTCCTTCGGCCGGACGGTAGGAGTCATAGCGCGCCGGCGTCGTGTCGGTGGCCTGGCGATAGCATACCCACCCTTCGGCCGAATCGGTCGAGAGGTAAGGAAGCCGCAGCCTACGGTAGAGCTCCTTGATGTCGTCCTGCTTGCCCCTCAGCAGCTCAGGCCGCTGCTGCGCCTTGGCGCTGTCTTCCTCCAAACGCGGCCACGCCGACTTCACGGCTCCGTCGCTCAACCCCATGTCCATAGCCACCACACAGTCGCTTATATGCTTGAACACCAAGGCCGCCTGACGTCCATAGGCCGGGATATCCTCGACCACAACAAGACAGGTGTAGCGCGGATTCTCCGACGGGAAGAAGCCTGCAAATGAAGCATTGTAGCGCCGCAGGTTGGAGTAGTTGTGTACCGCCGTACCCGTCTTGCCGGCTATGCCGTAGGTCGTGTTCTTTATGTTGTTGCCCGTGCCATTCTCTACCACACCCTCGAGCATCTTGCTCATCAACTCGGCGGTGCGGCGACTGCACATCTGGCTGTTCAGCACCACCGGCTTCATCTCGCGTCGCGTGCCGTCACGGTCTATTATGGCACGGCAGAACTGCGGCTTCACCATGCGGCCGCCAGCGCCAAGGGCATTGTAGAAGGTCACAAGCTGCAGCGCCGAGATACGCGTCGAATATCCGTAGCAGAAGTTGAGGAAGTCACGGTTCGACCGATGCAGGTCGTTGACATATGTCTTGTATTCCGGCGCCTTCACGTCGGGGTTCATCTTGCCATAGGGGAACATCCGCTCCACGATGTGGCGCAGCGTGTCGCGCCGGTTGTTGTAGAGCTGCCAGCCCAGGTCGCTCATTCCCACATTCGACGACTGCTCTATGACGCCCTTCAGGCTTAGCGAGTCCCATCCACCGTGGTCGTCCTTGATCTCCCCGTTCTTGCCGCCGAAGTTCTTATAGCGGGCCGGAAGCCGCATGGCGGTGTCTATGTTGTTGGCCGGATCGTCCATCATGGCGGTGAGTATCACCGTCTTGAACGTGGAACCCGGCTCATAGACGTCGCTCACAGCCACATTCCTGTCCCTCATCTCGCGGTAGTTGTGTATCGCCGTGTCTATGGCCAGATTGGCACAGGCCAGTATATAGCCCGTATGCATCTCCATCAGTATGGCGCAACCCGACAGCCCGCCGTAGCGCAGCAGGGCCTCGCGCAGCGAGGTCTCCGCTATGTCCTGGTATCGGGTGTCTATGGTCGAGACGATGTCCTGCCCGTCTATCCGGCGCTGCAGCAGCATGGTGTCCACACGGTCTTGGTCGGTGCGCTGCTCCACCTCCTGCGGCGTGCCGGGTTCGTCGGGAAGCCAGATGCCCTTGGTCAGGCGGCGGCACTTGAAGAGGCCGTCCTGTCCGCGCAGTATGCTGTCGTAGTAGCCCTCCAGCCCCGTATACGACCCCGCATCTTTGCGATTGCGGAAGCCGATGGTGTTCTCGGCCAAGTTGCCATAGATGTGGGCTCGCACCTGGTGCACAACACTCTGCCCGTCGACCTGACGCACCACTCCGCGGCTCCAGCCGGGCAGACGGCATATCTGCAGCCACACCGAATATGGCACGTCCCTCTGCACCAGGAAGCACCTGCGCGGACGCTCCTTGGTGCGCTCCGTGGCTATGCGCTCGCGATAGTAGCTGGCTGGGTGCAATCGACAGGCCTCGCTGAGCATCATGCACACGGTATCCAAGTGCCGTGCGAAGTTGCTGTCCGTGATGGGGCCACTCTCCACGGGCCGTCCGTGACGGTCGGTCTTCACCCGTCCGTCCTCCTCAAGGACGTAGCGGTTGTCAAGGTCGAGGTATAGGTCGCACTCCGTCACCGTGGTAGCCAGTATCTTACCGTCGCTCGAGTAGATGACGCCCCTCCGCGCCGGGTCGGTCCGCAATCCGGCCTCGCGACGTTCGCCACGGGCTCGCCACTCGTCGCCGTGCACCCACTGTATGTTGATAACGTTGAGCAGTATGGCCACCCCAACCCCCACTGTCAGCAGCAGGTAGAGCGCCGTCATGCCGCGTGTCATACGCGTATCCTTGCTATCTTTGTTCTTGCTCACGTCTTCTTGTATACGTCCTATGGTTTTATCCTGTTCTCTTCTACTATTATTATTAAGGTGTCTCCAACCTGTCAATCCTCGTCAAGCTCATACGGGGGTCCGGCCGTAATGCCCACCCCGGTCTCTCTCAGGTCTTCTGCTATCTGCGATATCTTCACACTCTGCTGGTACTGCTTCTGCATCTGTATCCTCTGCTCGCGCAGGTAGTTGATGCGCTCCTCGGCAGCCTGCTTCTCTATGCTGAGACTCTCTATCCTGTAACGGTTGCCGACCAGCAGCAACAGGTAGAACAGACACAGCAGCAGGAGCGGTATCTGGCGCAGCACCACCTTGTCGCCAAGCATGTCGCCGCCGAGCACCTTCGTCACACCCCGCAGCGCTCTGCCCCCTCTCTGCCCCCTCTCTACCCCCTCTCTACCCCCTCTCTGGGTCTCCTCTACCTCTACCTCAGGCTCCGGCTCCGGACGCGGCGCCTCCAGATCCTCTTCTACTACCTTGTCTCTGAACTTGTTTCCCATTCTTGCTCTTTTCGTTATCTCGTGTCTCTATTCTTCTTTCTTCATTTCCACCTTCTCGGCCACCCGCAGCCGGGCACTCCGCGCACGGTTGTTCGCGGCCACCTCGCCCTCGCTGGCGGCACAGCTGCGAAGCTGGCGCAGCGGCACTATTGGATTGCCGTAGAAGTCTTTCTCCACCTCGCCCTCGAAGTTGCCGGCCCTCATGTAGTTCTTCACCAGCCGGTCCTCCAGCGAATGGTAGCTGATGACCACCAGCCGTCCGCCAGTGGGCAGCAGCGCGGTGGCCTGCTGCAGCAGGCTGCGCAGGGCGTCAAGCTCTCCGTTCACCTCTATTCGCAACGCTTGGAAAAGCATGGCCAAATACCGGTTCTCCATGCCGCGCGGCAGATGGCGACTCACGGCCTCCCTCAGGTCGCCGGTGGTCGCAATGTCCTTCTCGCCACGGGCTTTCACTATGGCTCGCGCCATCTGGCGGGCGTTGGGCAGCTCGCCATAGAGGCGCAGTATGCGCGCCAACTCCTCCTCGTCGGCTTGGGCCACCAGGTCTCGGGCCGACAGCGCCTGGCGACGGTCCATCCGGAGGTCCAGCTCGCCATCGAAGCGCGTCGAGAAGCCCCTCTCGGCGGTGTCGAACTGATGGCTGCTCACTCCGAGGTCGGCCAACACTCCGTCCACCTGCCGCACTCCGTGCAGCCTCAAAAACGAACGTAAATCCCTGAAATTCTCGTTAATGAAGACAAATCGCGCACCGCCGTTCTCTTCGCTCCCCGCCTTCCACTCTCCGCTCTCCACTCTCTTCGCCGCATCCTCGTCCTGGTCGAAGCCGACCAGCAGCCCGCCCTCTCCGAGGCGCTCCAGTATGGCACGCGAATGGCCGCCGCCTCCGAAGGTGGCGTCCACGTATGTGCCATCGGGCCGCAGGGCAAGTCCATCTACGGCCTCCGACAACATGACGGGTATGTGGTACTGCTCGCTCATTGTTCCGCGGTCGTCTGGCCCAGCAGCGCCTCTGCCCTCTGGGCAAAGTCGCCGGTGGTGCTGTTCATCCTGTCGTAGGCCTTACGGTCCCAGAGCTCGATGAACTTGCCAGTCGACTGCAGCACAACTTCCTTGGCCCCGGCCACTGCTCCCTTCTGCTCAGGCGGTATCAGCAAACGGTCGTTCGAGTCAAGCTCGATGACATTGCCGTCCGTCAGCTTGCGCAGCAGCTCGCGGTCCTCGCGGCGGTAAGGGTTGAGCATCTTCTGCAGGTGCTCCACTTCGTCCCTGAAACTGGCGTAAGTCCACAGCTCCAAACACTCGGCATAGATACTCTGGCGTATCACAAAGCGTCCGTCCTCCGTCTCCAACTGCCTCTTGAGGGCAATCGGGAACTTGAAGCGGCCGTTCGTATCCACCTTACAGTACTCTTTTCCAAGTATTAAAGCCATTTTTGCCTACTATTTTTCAGGTTGTAAAATTACGAAGAAAAAACCAAATACTGCCAAAAATTTCCTTTTTTTGTTTATTTTAACCTATTTTTGCTGTTCATAACCTATAACGCAGCTTCCCGGAAAAAGTTTCATTGTCGCCATTATTTTTTCCCCGCATCGCTGATTCCATGGCCGTTACGGGTGTTTTCGTCCCGCTTTCCGGTGCCGTCTCCGCAGCCCGCCGGCACCCCCGAAAAGGTGTTGAAAAGTTTTTCCGCCACCCTCCCTCCTACCCCTCCTCACCCGTCCCCCTCACCCCCAT
>OCVV011329179.1_pt1 | contig 24821 bp, 18 predicted proteins | sample 1539721 | NCBI WGS metagenome assembly OCVV01 (sample SAMN02144230, study PRJEB22623) | gut metagenome | biome: sheep rumen | host: Ovis aries | place: New Zealand
AACGAAGGAAACAAATTATTTATGCAGAAGCACCGGGAAGCCTTGCGTAAACGCAACAGACCTTGGGTACTGCAAATTGACAGCATGTTCGAATAGCGCAGTATGGAACAAGAGGGCCGAAACATGAGCGAGTGCGTGGTGCGGATGGAGATGCCGAAGTGTTGTGAGGATTGTGCCGCCGAATATGATTGCATGGCGTGTGGGATTACAGGAACACCATGGTATGAAAGCGAAGAGTTTAATCCATCAAATGGACGCTTACCAGATTGTCCCATCATCTGCCAACTCCCGGAGGGGCATGGTGGGTTGGTGGATGCTGATAAGCTGATGGGTGAAATGAAGAACCGCAAGTGGATGATTGGTAGAGCGTCAGACCCGGATTGCCTTGTGCTTGACGCCCCCACCATCGTCCCGGCAGAAAGGAGCGACCATGAGGCTGATTGACGCTAATGCGCTGAAGAAAGAAATCAGAGAAAACGACCCATTCGGTGGAATGAATTATGAGTGGTATATAGACCACGCCCCCACTATCGCCTCCGCCCCGTGCTGGCATAAGGTTGATGAGCCGCCGAAAAAGAACGGACGGTATCTTGTAACATGGGAAGGAGTGGTAACAACCGATGAATACAAGAACGGCGTTTGGCTTTATGCGAGTATGTTTAACCAGCGTGTCACTTACTGGATGCCCATACCAGAGCCGCCGAAGGAGGACGCATGAGCCTTGACAAAGCGATAGAACATGGAAAGGAAAAGCGCAAACCATACAGAGGCTCAAAGGCCGTTGACGCAACGTGCAGGAATCACGGGACTTGCAAATGGTGTGAGCAAAACAGAACGCACGGAAACAAGCGGAGAGAGCCGCCGAAGGAGGACGCATGAAAGTAATTTGGAACGGAATGGACCTTGTTGTTCTCGTAGGTGGTGCGGCCCTTCTCGTTATATTCGGCGTCATTCTGGCTGTTGCGGAAATAGTATATCGGATAAAGGACAGGAAGAAAAGAGAGCCGAAGGAGGACGCAGATGGCAACACGTAAGCAGTTCGCAGACGCCTGGCAGGGTATGGACACGGTGCTCTGTTCGCTGGATGGGACGGGCCCGGAGCTCACGGACAAGGCCATGAAGAAAGCGATGGCCCGGGCGCTGTGGTTGGTACTGGATTGGATCGTGCGCCGGATCGACGCAGAAGGGAGAAACGATAATGGACTATGATATGATTCTGAAGCTCCTCGCCTGTGCTGGTGAGGCCACGCTCGGCTATGCGCTCATGCAGGTGGGGCTGCTGGAGAAGGTGCAGGATGACATCGGGCTGCCGGTGCCGTCGATCAGGAGCGACCCCGCGCACGTGGCCGTGGTGACGCTGGGCGACTTCCCGCAGCGGCTTGTCTACGATGACGACTTCGGCTGGCTTTGGTACAACGCCGACGGGCCCGAGGACGAAGCCCATGACGCAGCATGAGCGCAGGCGTGCGGCCATGAGCCATGCGTTCCGCTACCAGGAGTACAAGGCGGCCGTCAACGCATATGTTGACTGGGCCATGTCAATGGGAGGGAAACAGGAGATCGGCGGCACGCCCGTTAGCTCCGGTCATCGCTCCGATCCGACAGCTCGCGCAGCGATCCGGCTCGTGGATATGCCAGAGCCAATCCGCACAAAAGCACTGTGGGTGCGAGCGGTGAACGATGCGTGGCGAGAGTGCAGAGATGATGATGAGCAGCTTGCGTATCTGTTCGAGCGAAACTTCCGGCTAACCGGGGAGATACTCGGGCCCGAGCACAACACGGCTGTGCGCAACGCCATCGTCGAGGAGCTGAACATTTCCACCCCGACGTTTTATAATTGGCTCGAAACCGTAGCTGACATCCTGGTATACCACGCCGCGAAGCGAAAGCTACTGTAACAAAAAAGACCGGGGCCGCAAAGCCCCGGCTTTTTTTGTTTTGGCCGTTTTCACTTGTTGTCGTAAGCACCCAGCTTCTCTTTCCACTGACTGCTCACCTGCTTATATGCTGCGTCTATTGCTTTCTTGAGCATGGCCGCTTTCTGCTCGTCGCTTGCGTTCTTGTACGAAGCGCCCGCCATCGTGTCTTTGAGTGCGGCGTATGCTGCCTGCCCGCGCTCCTGGCTGTACTGCGTGTACTGCCTGGCGTTCATTGTGTACTTCTGCTTGTTGACGGTGAAGTACTTATTCCCGTCGCTCGGCAGGAAGTCGGTCACGCCTGTGCTTTCGACTACACGGATCAGCTCACGGTCCACGCTGTCGCGGTTCGTGACCTTCACTTGCGTGGGCAGGATGAACTTGTTGGCGAAGTCCAACGCCCACTCGCCGAAGCTGTCCTTTTGCGTCGTCCGGCCCCATACGTCCACGTCCGGCTGAAGCGTTGCTTCGAGGCCAGGCACCTTCTTGGCCAGGCTTCGCACGTAATAGTCCATGTTCCCGCCGATGGGCGACGTTGCGTCGCTCTTGGTCGTTCTCTGCGTCGGGTCAATGAACTGAGCGACTTTGCCGCCGAGCGTCGGGAGGTATTGGCTTCCGTAGTTCTGCGCAGCTGTCATAAGCGTGGAGCCGAGCGCACCGCCGATTCCGTTCGCGTTGTAGTTCTTGAGCGCACTGTTCAGAGAGCTCATGAACGACATTTCCATGAACGGGTTGAGCGTACCGGCGATGGTGTCCGTGATGGTGCTCAGGTCGAGACTGTCACCGCCCTGCTCAATCATCTCGTTGAGGGCGACGCCCATGAACAGCGGGATGGTCGCCGGGGCTATCGAGCTCATGTTGATGCTCTTGTCGCCGAACTTCATCGCGTAGGTCTGGTCGCCGGTGTCTTCGAGGAAGGTCTCGAGCTTCTTGTCTTTCTCGCCGCCAGCGCGGATTACTCCGAGCTTCGCAAGCATGACGCCCAGAGCCATGAGTGCGGAGCCCGTGATGCCGCTGGACAGGGTGTCGATGGCTTGTGCCGTCGTGACCTTGCCCTTCTTCACACCGTTCGTGAGCTGGGCGATGCCCTTGATGATTCCGGCCGGGCTGTAATCGACGCCCCTACGTGCGATGTTGATGGGTGTTTTCTTGAAAGGCATGACCCCCTCGACCAACAACCTCGACACCACGTTCTCTTTCGAGAGCTTGTTGAGCATCGTGGCCAGGGAGCTCGCATCACGGAACGTCTGCTTCCATGCCTGCTGGCTCGCCCAGTCGATAGCCGCGTTCTGCTGCGCTTTCGTCATCTCAACGAATTTGCCCTTTGCGTTGATCTTCCCAGCCACGCCCTTTTCGTTCAGCGTGTACCCCTGCGCTTTCATGTGCTGCATGAGAGCGTTCTTGTAGGCGGGCCTGATGAACGCAACGTCTTCGCCCTCCAGGGCGTTGAAGTTGAACTTGGCTATCGCGTCCAGCCACTTCGTGTCGAAGCTTCGCGTGTTCTGTTTGACGAAAGTCTCGAATCCGAGCTTCCCGCCACCGCTGAGATTGCGAGCCTGCTCCTCGTAGGACTGTTGCGCCCAGTTGCCCCAGGTGTTCTTGTCCGCCTGCGAGAGGATGGCGTGTGCACGGTCGGCCTGGTCTACGTTCAGCACGTTCTCAATGCCGGTGGCCACGGCGTCCTTCGCGGCGTTCAGCCCCTTCATCAAGAGGTTGCCCGTGATGTTGCGGATGTGCGTGGTCGGGTTAGCCAGCATCGAGAAATACCTCCAGCTTGACAGCCGGTCGTCCCACGTAAGCGGGAGCTGCCGTGCGATGTCTTTCGCCACGGCCTCCTCTGCCGCTGCCATCTGGTCCACGGTCGTCGCTTTTGCGAGCTCGGCCATGAGCGCCGGGTCAGCGGAGATTCGGTTCATCTTCCCGGCGGCGATGCGGTCAGCGTACTTGGCGTTCATGCGGTCGATGACCTTCTGCATGTACCATGCGGAGCCTACGCCCTTCAGCTCTTTGAGCACATTGAATATCTGTGCGCTCTGTCCGGCTTCGGTTGCAGCGAGCTGAAGGTCAGCCGCGATGTCGAGCACGCTGGCGATGTCGCCGCGTGCCGAGGCGTCGCTCAAGAGCTGAATGCCGAGGGCGTTGGTCTTCACTCCGAACTTGCCCTGCATGACCATGTCGTGAAACTCCTGCTGGGCTTGGAGGGGCTGACGCTCCGCGATGTACGCCCGCGCTTCTTCCATGCGCTCGGATTGGCTCGTGGGTATGTACGTCCCATAGTCCTGCTCAACCACCGTCCGCAAGACGTTCTGCGCCTGGTCGTCCGTGAGCTTTCCACTCTCGATGAGGCTCCGAATCCACTGGCTCACCCGGTTCATGTCGTTGGTCTGCCGAGGCACCTGCACGTCACGAGCACGGGGCTCGCGGCCGGGCTCGATTGCGCCGTATCTTCTGAGCAAGTCCTCGACAGATTCGCTTGAAGCAGAGTATCGCATGTCGTTTCGCAGGTCATTGAACATCTCGCTTAGCGGGATAATCTCGCCATTACGTTTGAGCTCAATAGGCGATGCGGATTTGATGAGCGCAGGGTTATGACCCATGTACACATCCGTAATCGTGTTGCGGCCAAGGGAGTCACTTGCGTCACTGATGTTCTTTATCAGTGTGGCGTCATAGCCTTGACCATAATCTGCACGACCGATTTCGTCCGTCGTAGACCTGTTCCAATCCGGCACAGTTTCTACAAACGCAGGCGTATCACCATCGGAATCGTACAGGTTGTACACCATCATGCCTTTTGTGTACATGTCATCGGAAGAAGCGTCGAGTGGCTTTGCGTTGTATGTTGCAAACTTCCACAAATCTTCTCCTTTACCGTACCATTCATCGAACGCTCGCTGGACGTCGATCTGTTTCAGGTGCGTCAGTGCTTCAGGCCCATATCCGTCAAACTGCTTGTCGTGCAACACTTCGCCTGTTTCCTGGTCAACGACGAGCATGAGAGTGCCGCCATTACGAGCAAGAAACTCGACATCAACAGGCTGCGCGTTTTCGTCATGCGAAGTCGGAACTTCGTCCCAGTACGCGGAAGAGCCTTCGTACGTGTTCATGTCGCCAGGCATAACGTAGTCAATCTGCACGCCGCCAGCCAAGTTGCCGCCAATAAACCATGACCTGGGAAGGTTCAACCTGTCTTCAAGGTCGTGTAGCATCGCGATTGCGTCCGTAGTTGTCCCGCGCCCGTTTGAAACGGGGTACGTCCTTGCAAGCACCTCGCCGGTGTCTTTGTCGTACACGCGATACACAGGTCGCATCGGATACTCCTCGAGCTCTGATGCTTGCTCCGGCGTTAGTTCGCTGTCGGCAAACATCAGAACCGGATCGTCCGGCTCTATCAAGTTGTCCTCTAAGACGTACGACAAGTCAAGGCCGAGCTTGGTACCATTGCCTACTCTGTGTAGCCGGTCAGACATTAACGCCATGTCATCGGCCAGCACTTTTTCAATAAGGTCAAACTCGTTTGGCGCTACGCGGAACGTACGAACATCACGACCGACCGCATGATTATTCGCATACGTCTGTGCTGTATTGACATCTGTTGAGCCGAAGTAGTTTGGAGCCCCGCCAAAGTCACGGCCATAGTTGATGCTATCATACGCATAGCCGCGCTGCTCGCCGTGAGCAATCGTCATGGAGTTAATCCGCTCTGCGACAGCTCGCTTCATCTCGGCGGCCTTTTCGTAATCGCCATTGATAACCGCCTGCATGTACTCTTCGTCGTCTGCCGCGGTCACACCAGTGTCCGGGTTGTCTCGGCCAACGAACTCGCCGTCAACCACCATGTAATGCGGAGGCCTTGGCGTCCAGTTTCTGCGCGAGTATTCGTCACCGGTTCTTGTCAGCTTTTCACCAACGTCGTTGTCGTTCCTTGGGCGATATGCCTCAGTAACTCCAGTGTCAGCTGGAGCGTGCACGCGCTCTCTGGAGAACTCGCCACTCCCGGACGTGCCGTAGACCGCATCGGCGAGTGTACCCCACGGATCGTACACGTCGTCGTCTGTGGGGTCCCAGTCTGCGTACGGGTCTTCCTCGTCCTGCGACTCTTCGCCGAGCCAATCGAGAGACTCGTCTTCGCCAGCGTACGCGGCGTCCTTGATGGTTCTGTCGTACAGCCCGTATCCTTCTGTCGCCAGCTTTGCGTCGCCCTCGTCGAGGATGGTGAACTCTTTTGTCCCGTCAGGCATATCGCGGCGCAAGGCCACACGGTCGCCTGCAATATCCGCTCCTTGGCGGTTGCGGATTTCCTGGATGGCCGCATCCTCACTCCCGAATCTTTTGGCAAGACCGGCCAGTGTTTCCGGCCCAACGATACGATTCGCATTCAAGTAATAGCCAGTGTCGTTTTCGCCACTTGGCTTGGTCGTGAAGGTCGACTCTGTTCCGGGCACCTTGTACATAACACGAGGAGACCCGTCACTGTTTACGAACTTGGAGATCGACCCAGGATAACGCTCCGTGACCTCGCCCGTATTAGGGTTGCGCTTCTGGCCGAACCACCTGTCAAACTGGCGTGTACCTGTTCTATCAACAAACCACCCCTTGACAGGAGAGCCTTCTTCGTCTAAAGTATGGTTGAGGCCATCCTTGACCTTGTAGCCCCCGGGGAATTGGACCCCGGCACGCGCAAGAAAGTCGGAGGCCTTTTTTCTGTCGAAATAAAACACGGCAGTTTGGCCCATTTTTTCTTTCTTGAGCGCGGTTTCCAATAGGCTTGCAGGTTTCGCGTAGAACGACGTGACGTGAAGAGAGTCAACGTCTTCTCCGTTCACACGAGCACGCCCGTCAAGTGCAACGGCAGCCATACGCAAGTCATAACGAGGCCTACCATTTCTGTCAAGAACCGGCTCCGTCACTACATTCCCGTCCTTGTCCCTTACGATGTTTCCGTTCCTATCGTGCTTCGCTTTTTCGTACATATATTTCAGCTCGGTAAAGACAACAACGGAGTTGTTCTCTTTGCCTTTGCTGTCCGAAGCAATAACGGCAACTGGATGCTTCAACGCTTCCGGGAGTTGTTCAAGGAGCTTCGCGTTTGCTTTGTGCGCCGGATCTGCGTTTGCCTTAATCGCGTCTGAAAGGTGCCCTGTCGAATAAGTGATCGGTACGTTTGAAAAGCCAAGAGACTCAAGCGCATCGGAATCTTGCGTGTTGCCGACAAGCAAAGCCTGGTGCGGCGGGAACTTCCCGCTCTCGTAGTCTCTTACTTGCTCACCAAATGACTTAGTGAAGTCGTACTGGCCAGGCTCGTACCCCTGCTCTGACGCTGCTGAGTACGCTTTGTCAGAGTTCTCTGTTGACGACTTGCTCCTGGTCTCCCTATACGCTTTTGCGTACATTCGCTCGATGTCCAGAATATCGCGGGCCCAGGACTCCTTGGATCGGCGCAGCTTCGCACGGTCAATCTTGTACCGAAGCCACGAGAGGATTTGCTGGCCTACGCTTCCGTTCGTCTGGAACAGGGACTTGACCGCATCCTCACTGTCGAACAGATACTCCATAGCGAAGTTGGCAACGAGCTCCTCTTCGGCCTGCTCACGAGTTAGCGTGCCGAGCCCTTGCTCAGACCTGCTCTGAATCATTCCGTCAATGACGGCGTTGTACGTGCTGTCGTTGCCATTGATGTACGGGCTGTTTTTCAGCATTGACACAACGGCGTCGTGGAATTTCTTGTAGGCGGCCGTGCCTTGCTCGCCCATATAATGCACGAGCTCGTGCTCAAGCACCCACATGGCCGGGTTGTTCTGGAGCTTCTGGATGTCGTTAGCAGAGAGTTTCGCTTTATTGATTACGATGTTCCCGTTGCTCTTCGTAATGCTGCCCTGCCAGTTTGCGTTTGGCTCGTCAACGAACGTGATGCCGCCCTTGTACTTAAGGGCCTTGGCGACGTCCACAACCTTCTGTGCGTCTGCATCCGTGAACGGACGGGCTTCCACCCCCTGCGCCTTTAGCTTGCTCTTCTTGCTAAACCACGGAATGTTATCAGGATCAACAGTGCTCTCGCCAGCAGGGGCGTTCTGATCTTCGCCCTTCGGCTCATACTTCGCCCCGTTCTGATATGCCTGGGCGATGTTTTGCAGAAATTCCTCATTCATGCTGGAGAGAAGGCCCTCATTTTGCAGATACAATCCAACAAAATGTTCTTGAACCTTCTTCCTGTTGTTCTCTATGAGCCTTTGCTTCTGCTTTACGTTTCCGTTGTAGTCGGCCTCGGCCTTTGAAATGGCCGCATCGTATTCCGCCTTGGCGTTGTCCAGCGCGTTTTGTTTGGCCGCCCGCGTCTGCGTCTGTATCTGTTCGACCCAGGTCGTCGGGTCCGTGTTCCAGATGGTGTCGAAGTCGATGTTTACGCCGAGCTTCTTGCACTTCTTGACGAACTCACTCAGCTTGCCAGAGTCGTTTACGTTAGCCGCAACGGCACTGGAAATGGTAGCATTGATCTCGTTCACCTTGGTGTCGTACTCTGCCTTGGCTTCGGCTTTTGTCTTATCGAGCAGCTCGCCGGCATTGAAGATGGCCGTGTAGTCGTCGGAAATCTGATCGATAATGTTGCCGTAATTCTCCTTCGACATGACTTCCGCTCCGCCGTCTCGGTACGCAGCCATCGCGGACTCGGGGAGACTTTGAGCAATCCCCTGCCCGGCAAGAATGTCAGGAAGTTCCGCCTGGAGCTGAGGGTTGTTCTTCATGGCGTTCGTCAGCTTCACACCGTCGGCGACCCACGATCCGCCGGCCGCTATGCCACCGCCTAATGCGCCGGTGATGAATCCCATCATCGCCTGCTTGAGCCAGTCCTCGGTGCTCCACTCGGTGCCCTTGCCCCAGGTGTCAGAGTGCCGCATCTTCAGGAACGTCTCGAGTACATACCCGATGCTTTCCTCCGTGAACTCTCCGAGGCCGCTCACGGCTGCGCTGGAAATCCACGACTTGCCGATGATGCCGAGGCGCTCAAGGTAGGTGTGCTTACCTGTTGTGAGAAGCTCCGCAAAGTTCTTCTGGCCGAGTGCCTTGCCCCACAGTTGGTCAAACTCTAAGCCTTCCATAGCGCCTTCGGAGAGACCGGTGATGAGGCCGAACCAGGTTGCTTCGGAGTTGCTCGCACCGAGGGCCTTGACCTCGCTGTAATTGTTCGCGAACGCGCTCACCATGAACGGTGAGGACTTCACCATGCTCATGAACATGTTGGAAACGCCGCGCACAACCTTCGAGTTGCTTGCCGCGCCAGACATCACAGCTGCGCCAACAGCGGTCTTAGCAAACGAGGCGCCGATTGCTCCACCGATGCTGCCGTAGTAGTGCATCCGGGCGAGCTCCTGCGCGACGTCTGCGGCGACGCTCGCGACGTCCGCCCCGTTCACGTTATCCGTGACGGCACCGAGTTGCCCAATTCGTTGCTGAAACGCCATGAGGTCCTGCGTGGTTTCCCACATATCCGGCCTGCCGCTGATCCCAGCTTCGATTGCGTCAAGGACTTTCACCGGTGTGCTGATAATCTCGGAGGCAAGCCCGGGGAGCACCGCCCGGAACTGCTGCTCAAGCGCTTGTCCGAACGTGCGGTAGACAGTCGGGTCAAACTTCCACCAGCCCTTCTCGTACATGGCCGACTTCTGTTCAGGGGTTACAGCATCCCACATGCTTTCTGCCGCGTCTCGCTGTTGTTCCGGCGTCATCTCCTCCCAGAGAAGCCTGTCCTCTTCCCGCGAATTGTTCCAAAGCCCAGGAGCTGTGTTCTCGATGAAATGCGCCTTATGCCACTCCTCGGGCATATACGCGTCCATCTCTTCCTGAAAGCCTTTTGCTGCAAGGAGGTTGTAAGCGTCTGCCTCGGTCATATTTCCAGCGTTCACCTGCTGGAGTGCATATTCGAGATACAGCGAGAAATCTTCCGACTTAAGCTGTCTGCTGTACGTGGACGAGCCTGCTTCGGCCCAGTCATTGTTTGCGCCACCCTCACCGGCCGTCATAGAGGCGAAGTTGTCGCCGCCGAGGTAGTAGTTGAGCTTGCGCTTGTCAGCGTCGCTCCACCCTGCCGTTATGTCGCCAGCCCAGCCAGACAGGTCATCGCCGAGAAACCCGAGGTCAGTAAGCGCAAGACGCAGGGCAGTTGGATTGGTCGAGCCATTGTTGCTGATGGAGTCAATGACAGAGAGAACCGCATCAACGTCGAGCTGTTTGCCGAGCTCGTCATCCTCGTCGATGAGCTGCGCGATAGTAGACTTGATTGTGTTCGCCGTATCGTCGATCGTGTCCTCGTCGTTGGCGTAGGAGTCTTTCTTGGACTTCACGTAACTGTCAGCCTTTGCTCCCTCTTGCGCAACCCACCTGCCAGGGCTCATGGCTTCTTTCTCGCCGCCAACATACCTTATAGCGTCATGGATGCTCTTGAAACCGAGAGCCCTGAGAGCTTCGTCCGCTTTATTTATGGGCTCACGAGAGGCCTCTGACGGAGCGCCGTAGCCGGCCGTGTCCTCGTATGCGGCCATCGCCGAATTGTACACGGTGATGGCGTCCTTTACAGCCTGGACGAACTGGTCGCTCTTTTCTGCCTTGAGAGACTCAACCAGGGCTTCTTGGCTGTCGAACCCGAGGGCCTTGACCCGCTCGGATGCGTAGTTAAGAGCGTCATTGTCTCCTGTTACAAGAGCCTGGCCGTACAGCTGTGCTGCATTGACCCGGTCTTTCTCGGCCTGCACGTCGCGTTGCTCAGCTGTCAACGGCTTCGAGGTGTCAGGAATAGGGGCGTCGGAATCGTTGACACTGCTCCATACGCCGCCGTATGTTTTTGTCCACCCGTTTACGACGTCGTACCACCCGTTCGTGCCGCTGGCTTCGGACTTCATCGTCTCGTAAACCTTGTACGCTTCAGTGTCCGGGACGCCGTTCTTCTCCATATCGAGGAACATCTGCTCTGGAGTTGAATCAGGATAGTCGGCCTTGTACTTATCAGCGAACGCCTTGGCGTCTGCGGCGGATTTCCCGACAGTGTAATATGCCTTGGTTGCCTCGGCGTCCTTCTCACGCTGTAACACGTCCAAAGCGTCGCGGACGGTTTGACCGCTGGTGGTCTTCTGGTTCGCAATATAGCGCTCATAGTAGTCGTTGTACTTCGACTTGTAGTCGTCGTAAGAGAACGCATTGTACGAGTCGTAGTCGTCTGCGCTTGCTTGGTCTTTGCTCGTGGCAAGAATGCCCGCACCTCTATCATAGGCGTAGTCGCCGGTTGGCGTGGCGCTTGAAGGCTTCGGGCTGTTCTTGAACTTGTCCATGATGCTACCATAGACGTAGTTCCCATTTTCGTCCTGACGTTCCAGTTCGTCATAGAAAGCGGCGGCGTAAAGGTCCCTGCCGGTACCGTTTTCATACTCCGTGTCGTCGTCGTTGATGCCCTGGAGCTTCAGGTTCGTCTGTCGCATCGCTACGTTTCTGTAGAGAGCGTCGATCCCCTGATAACTGTTGTAGCGGTTAGCGTAGTTTCCGAACTCTGAGATGGGCGGCAGCCCACGCGCCCGGAGGTTATCGTCAATCTCGGTGTCGGTGTACTTCTCCTCCCACTTCAACGGCATGAGCCCGAGCGCCTTGCGTCGCTGGTCCTCGACCGTGTTCTCGTAGGCGTTCTTCATGTCCTGCTGGTAAAAGCCCTTTGTCTTCGTCCAGTAGTCATTTGGTAGATTCATCCCGGAAAAGACCTGGTCCATGCCGCCGGTGTGCCACCTGTTGTAATCCTCCAGGTACTTGTCCAGGTTCTTTTCGGAGGGTAGACCGAGATTGCGGAGCTCGTTGTCGAGAGCGCTTTTCTGGTTATAGGACGAGTACACTTTTGCGTTCATCTGACCGGCAGCCTTGGCACGCTGATCCGCTTCGTCATAGCCGTACGTGTCCGCCCAGTCGTTCCGGTAGCGGTTCCTGATCCAGTCGAACTGATTCCGGTCGAGGGTATACTGCTTCCCGGAGCTCGTTGTGAGGGTGGCCGTTGCGAAGTTGTTTTCGTTCGCCTGCGCGTTCTGGTTGACGAGCTGAACGAGCGAAGAAGAGGCGGCAGCCTGCCGCGCCGCCGTCTCCTCTTGCTTCTTCTTGTTGAACTGATTGATAGAGTTTGTCAAGCCGTTCGCCATGATCTGCTCCTTACGGATTGAATTTCAGGAAGTTGTTATTCTTCGAGCCGCCCTTGCGCACGGCGGTCGTGTTGTCGGACGCCTTCGTGTAGCCGAGGCTTGCAAGAGCCTTGTCCTTCGCCGCCTTCTTGTCAGCAACGGAGAGCTGGTACGTGATGGGGGACACAGGCTGAGTGTTGCTACCGGCTCCACCGCCGCCGCCAGCGGCAGGATCGGTGAGCTCGCCGAGCTGCCCGGCTCGCGCCCAGGCAAGCTGCTGGAGCGTGGCCCACAGGTCGGCATTCTGCACCTGCGTGTTGTAGTCCATCTGGGCGTTGAACTGGTCGGCGTCAAGCTGCCATTCGAGACCCATCTGCGCCAGCGCGTCACGGTACGCCCGCTCGGCGATGGCCGCGTTGTAGGCGGCCTCGGAGTTGTAGCGGTCGATGTCGGAGTTTCTTAGAGCGATGTCGTACTCCCGCTCCCAGTTCGCCTGATTCGCCGCGTTGATGGCGTTGGCGTTGTACTGATCGAGCGCCGCCTGCTGGGCGATGTTGAACTGGTCGGCCGCCATCTGCGCGTTAGCGTTCTGTAGCGCGGCGTCGTAGGCATACTGGGCGTTGAGCCTGGCCGCATCCCACTGATAGTCCGCGATGTTCTTGTTGTAGTTCTGCAATAGGTTCGCGTAGTTCAGGTCAGCCTGGAGCTGGTTCGCGGAGTTCTGCGTGTCCGCCTGGAGCCTGCGATTGAGCTGGTTCTGAAATGCATTGAACGTCTGCTGGCCCAGGTTGCCCAGGTACTCGTTCTCCATGTTCGCGATGTCCGAGGCCTCGGCTGCCGCCATGCGGTTCTTCGCGTCAGACAGCCACGTGGAGCTCACCATACCTCGGCTGGCAGCGTCCACGTCCGCCGCCGCACGATCCGTTCCGGTCTGCTTCTGCCGCGCACGGATGGCGTTGTCCGTGTACGGCCGGAGGTACGCCGCGATCTGCTTGGCGATGTCCTCATAGCTCTGGTCGGCCACCTGAATGCGCTCGGCCATCACCCGCTCGGGGGCGGCGTAGGTCGGTGCGTTGAGACCGGTCGGGGCGCTGATACGCTGTGCCTGGAGCTGGCCGGGGCTCTGGAGCGTGTACGGGTTGTACGTGCCCGGGTTCTGGATAGCCTGGAGCGCCTGGGGCGCATCAACGGCCTGGTACTGAATCTGCTGAGGGGCAGTGACCATCCGCGCCGAGATGGTCGGTGCCGAGCCGCCGAGCTGCTTCTGAATCTGGTTGTAGTAGTTAATTACTTGGCTCTGCGTCTGGTTGGCGCCATTGAGCGTGAGGTCGTTGGCCATAGTCGGTCCCTCCGGTTCTTTTATTTGTCTGCGTGCATCCGCTCAATGAGCGCCTCGCCCGCGCCTCGGATCAGAGCGTTCACGTCCACGGCAGCGGCCTCCAGCACGTTCATGGCGCTCAGGCTCATCTTCTCTTTCGTCTTCGCCAGGAGCGTCAGGCCGAGGGACGCGATCTCCTCATCGGAGAGCTTGCCGTCTGCGGCGGCGGCCTTCATGCCCTCAACCACGGTCTGCTGGAGCTCCAGGACCGTCTGCTGCGCGGCCAGGATCAGCTCGTCCTTAGCCTTGTTAATGTTGGTGAGTTCAACACGCTTCCCGATCTTCGCGGTCAGCCATGCGCCCAGCACACCGATGGCCGTGATGAGCAGGGTGCCGATAACCTCGGCGATGGTTTTTATGATGATGTCAGTCATTTCGTTTCTCCCTTCGACTTAGCGTACAGGTCTTGTAGTTCCTGCCGGAGCACGTCCAGGTCTCCGTTCCCGCCCAGCAGGTCGTGATATATGTGGTGGCCCCGGTTCCAATTTTTGAGCTCGTCGTAGTTGATCGAATCCCTCGCCAGGTATGTGAGGGCGACGTGCTCCAGCCTGTCCTGCATGAGCCAGCGGATGCCCTGGCTCTCCCCCGTCTCTTTCCGGTTCTTCTCCGCCCGGTGGTTGATGATGGCCGTTACGATGGCCGTTGACGCGCCGCTCCCGATGAGGGCGCAGATGATTGGTACGATGATTTCCACTTGTTCTTTCTCTCCTCTCTAATACCGCGTGATTTATCAGATTAAACGGGCCAAATTCCCGTGATTGCCGCAGACCCCTATACCAACCTTGTGTAGCGTGGAAGGCCCGTAATAAAGGCCTCTGAGCACTTCGCCAGAATGCGGTGCCAGCCGGAGGGCGCAGGGCCCAGGTACGGGAAGGTGTCGCCCCGGTGAGCGATGAACAACTTCTTGCTCTTGGTGTTGTCCCCGGCCCGGACCCAGACAGACTTGCCCAAAACTTCAATGAGCCGGTCAACCGGCTCAGGATCAGGTTCCTCTATCTCTTTCTTGAACACGGCCGGGATGCCCCAGGCGTGCCAGTCCTTGGCGTTGAATTTAGTCCTGACCACCCCGTACTTGCGGCCCTTGGCCTCGATGAGATACTGATCGTCGATCATGTAGCCGATATGGCTGGCCCGCTTCCCGTCCAGGCGGAAGACCCACCAGCCCCGCTTGGGTGGCTCCTGCTTGAGCTCACAGCGGCCCATCATCGTGTTGGCGTTCACGTCGCTCCGATACAGGCGCTTTAGATTGTGCAGCCAGTAGCACCCCAGCCCGGAGCAGTCGTAGGCGTAGAGGACCTTCGCCCCGGCCTCGAATTTCCTCCGGCAAAACTCAATGGCCGCGTCCACGTAGCTCTGGCCGTCGGAGTACCCGCCTTTGGTCTCTTTCTTGCGGATGATCCGCTCGTAGTCCTCCGGCGTCAGCTTCGTGTGCTGCCCGCCCCAGAGGTACGGCTCACCGATCTGTGACTTCAGATATTCGATAAAGTCGGAGAGCTGGCTCATTCCTCCACCTCGATAAATAGGGTTTGCATTGTTTTACCTCCTTATAGAAAAGCGTTGATTGCGATGATATATAGTCCTGATATGCCACTCGACAAAAACGATAGGACATTGGCCGATGATAGTTCAACTCGTATGTACGAAACGGTTGTACCAGCGGCAACAGGCAGATATATAGCACCAGTCATAGGAATTATGACAACAGCCCCACGGGTCTGCGCTGGGTTGCTTGACGATGTATTAACAATCAGTTCCAGCGATTTGTATTTTGTGGCGTTCGGGATAGAAACGGATCCACCCGCCTGTATGCCGGCCGTGATGGTTGTTGTCATGGTGGCGCCGAACGTGTACTCCGTCAAAACCGTTTCCCCGCTGGGGGAATCGGCTACGCTTTGGAGTTGTTCGGCTACCGTTGACTGGTTCTCTTGCCCCTTGCCTGACACATCGAAATACACAAGCACCTGATTGGATGAGGATGCCGTGTAGTGTATATCGAAGTACATAAACCCGCCGCCGTATGTACAACGTATCTTGTCAACCAACAGCGTGTTGCTATCGCTCGTTTCATTCAAAAATGCGCTCTTGCCGCCGCCAACAACGTAGAACGATATCCTATGCGCTTCGGCTGGGCTTGAACCATACGGACGGCCTATAGAGAAGTCAATAATCGTGCCTGAGATATCGGCTGTTTTGCATACCCGATACCACCCAGCCGATGACAGCGTGGCATAGCACCGCCGGGGGGTGATGTCGACTACGCCCTTAAAATGCGCGTCCCATGCGCTCCAGAAGCCGGGGCCTTCGGGCACGTCGCCCAGGCCGAGCCGGTCGTTCCCGCGCCCGTACCAAAGGCCGGAAGCGCTGGGGAGCGTGGTTGTGAAGATCGTCTGGTTCCCAAGCGCGTCCTTGACCGTGACTATCACGTCGTAGGCGCTCGCAATCGCGACAGCCCACATGGTTCCGGTGGGCTTGTACGTGGTGCCGTTGGCGCAGGTCTTTGACCCCAGGGTAGAGCTGGTGCCATGCAGCCGGTAAGCAAGCGTCTGGGCGGTGATGCTGTTCTTTCCGTTCACCGAGCTGATGGTGTAGTACGGGGTGGCTGACAGGTACGTGCCAGCTCCGTTGTCGGCGGTCCCGTCGGCCTTGGCCCGGCCAACGGCGATACTGGAGACGGTGGGGCTCGCGTACGGGTACACGGTCACGGAGACGGTGGCGGACGCAGAGCGCCCACGGCTGTCGGTGACGGTCACGGTGAACGTCTTGGAGCCGGAGGAATCGAACACGGCGGAGCGTACGGTCGTGCTCGTGCCCGTCTGGTTCACGCCAGGGCCGCTGAACGCGATGGACGAGATGGATGCCCCCGTGCCGGCCGTGGCGCTCACGCTGAGGTTTGCCTGGGAATAGCCTTGGGTGTATGTTCCCCACCCGCTCACGGTCGCATTCGCAGCGTAATGGGATGCCGTGAATGAGCTGATCGTCGGCTTCACCCCGGACGCCACCGTGACCGTGAAGGTCTTCGTGGACGTGCCCAGGGACGTGGAGCCGGAGTAAGTCGTGAGCGTGGCCGTGGCCGTGGCGCTCGTTGTGTTCGACAGCGCAGAAAGCCAGGAGTTCGGGATTGTGAACGTCTTGCTTCCGGTGTTCGCTGCGATGGTGTACGAGACGGTCGTCGCCCCGCTCAAGGACAGCTCCAGCTTGTAGGTGTACGCGCTGTTCGGGATGTTCCAGGAGGCGGTGCCGCCATTGGTCTTGCCGATCTCCACGGAGCTGGTCACGGAGCCAAGTGTCGCCTTGCTCGCTGACCACACAGCGTAGAGGGTCACGGCGGCGTTGGCCGTGTATTTGGCGCCGGCCGCATAGGCAACGGCCCCGCTGGCGCTGGTTGCCCAGCCGGCAAAGGTGTACCCGGTCCGGGTGGGCTTCGTAGAGCTCAGCGTCAGGTCCACGCCATAGGTTTTCGTCTGCGCGGAGGGCAGGTTGGAGACCGTGTCGGTCGTGTTCTTGTTGTAGGTGACGGCGTAGGTGTATGCCGTCCAGTGGGCGTACAGCGTGATCGCCGCCGAGGGCGTGTATGAGGACCCGCCGCCGCCCACGCGGGTGCCGCCGTTGGCCGCCGTATACCAGCCATCAAACGTGTACCCGGTTCTCGTCGGGGTGGGAAGCGTGACCGCACTGGCGGAGGTGCTCGATGTCCAGATGGCGTACAGGGTCGTGTTCGCGCTGATGGTGATCGAGGAGCCTGGGTTGAAGTTCGTGCCGGTGCCGTTGGCTGCGGTGTTCCACTTGGAGAATGAGTAGGCGGTCGTACGCGTCGCCGAGGCGGAGGCCGGGGAGACACTGCCGCTGTTGGCGTTGTAGGTGACGGCCAGCGACGTGGAGGATGATGCCCTCGTCGGGTTGCTCGAGGAGGACGCAACGGTGAGCGTGGCTGAGGGCGTGCCGACGGCTGACTGTGCGGAGGGGCCGCCACTGCCGCCGTTGGCATTGTACGAGAGGGTGAGGTCAACCTCTGTCGTGACAACGGTTAGCACGGCGGAGGTACCGAGCTCGACAAAGGTCACGCCTGTGGTCCCGGGGCCCATCGTGTAGCCGTACTGCGGGATGGTCTTCTCCATCGTGACGGTCAGCTTGTTGTTGCTCACCGTGCCACGGATAAAGCCAAGGTTGCTGCCGGTGCTCTGCCACGCTTTGCTGCCGGAATCGCCCCCGGTGTCGGTCGTTGCTTTAGCGCGGATCGGGAGCTGGTCGCTGGAACCGCTGGGCATACCGTTGCCGAGGCTGGTGATCGGGAGCGTCAGGGTCACGCTCGTGATCGCACTGCTGGGGAGCGAGCGAAGATGGGCCAACGTAGTCGCATTAAACATGTAGTAGACGGCGTAATAGTACACGCCTACCTGACCGCAACGCATCCGGTTGTCGCCCTGGTTGTAATGGTTATTCCAATCTGCCGCAAAGTGAGAGAGGACGCCGCCTCTGCTTGCCGTAGCGGTCAATGTGTAGGTTTTTGCCATCGTTTAGTTTCTCCCCGTGATGTGCAGGTAGTCGATGCCGCCCGCCGTGACCACGTCAATGTCGAACATGGATTGGAGCGTGAAAGAATCGGAGCGGACGCTCTTGGCGTTCAGGCTTCCGTCCGCACCCAGGCTCACGTCCGCGTTGGCGATGTTGGCCTGTGTATCGTCGCCGCGGTAAAAGTAGACGTAGGAGGATTCCGCCTTGAAGCTGCTGGAGCTGGAGCTGTCGCCGATGACGACGCCGGGGGCGGTGATCCCGTTCCCCACGCCGTAGACCCGGACCCAGCTCGTAAGGTTTTCGATCTGGCCGTTCGTGTTGCTGATCGCCTGAGTGAACGTGGCCGTGATGTTCGTGGATTCCTGGCTCAAAAGCGACGCCAGGGCCTCCTCAACCGTGGAGCCGCCCTGGTCGTCAGGCAGGAACCCGTTGATGATCTGCGTGACCTGGCTCATGATGTTGTCTGGCAGCATGAGGATGGTCGCGTTGTTCGCGATGGCGTTGGCCACGATCCCGTTCACGTCCGGCTCCGTCAGGTAGACCTGCTCGTCGGACGAGATGCGGGAGGAGAGCAGGTTTAGGCTGTGCTCCCCGCTCTCCCAGAGCTTGATGAGCTCGTTGGCGATTGTCCTGAAATTGTCATTCAGGCGCTCCTCGTTCGTGTCCTGAGCAGCACGGTCGGCCTCGCCTTTCGCGCTGGTCTTCGGGAGCACGATGGCGTAGAGCGCCTTCATGCGGTTGGTGTTGGCCATCTGCCGTCACTCCTTCATTTCACTGAGTACCTTCACGTTCACACCGCCGTGGAGCGTCCACGCGCCGCCGTCAATGTTCTCGAATTTGAATTGCACAAAGTATGACTGATCCGTCTTGAAGCGCACGGTGGTGTACCCGGCGCGAATCACAAACGGCGTCACAATCGTCTCTTTGTTCAGGTAATCCCCGTTCGCCGTGACCTTCACGTCCGCGCCGGTGATGTGCGCGTAAATGCCCATCGCCTGGTGCCGGGCCATCTTCCGCCCAAAGTCCATCGGCTGCGTGAGCCAGTAGGCGGAGATGGGGGCCCCGTCGTAGTCGGCCCCGCTCTCGAACCGGTACACGTAGCGCTGCCCGTTGACCATGAAGATGTCGGAGCCGATGGCCTCAAGGTCTGCCACCTCGAACCCGTCCCGGATCATGTAGGAGCCACGGGAGATGTCGAAGACGATGACCGCGTCGTCGTACGTGGAGCTGTCCCCGGTCTTGCAGCTCATGTAGAACCGGTTGTTCCAAAACGCGGATCGCGAATTCGCAACGTCCGGGTGAAGCGTGTCGAAGAATCTCTTGAGGGGCTGGACGCCGTTGTCAACGGGAACGACGCTCACGCCGTTGTAGGTGTAGATGCCGTTGGGCATGAGAAGGTACGGGGCGTCGTACTTCACGATGATGCCCGCGTTGCTCACCAGGTCCGAATCCTTGTCAACCCGCTCCAGGGTGAACGTGGACGGCCGGTCGCCGAACAGCCGCCAAACGCTGTAGCGCTTCCAAATGATGAGCTGGTTGGAGAGCGCGGTCAGGCCGATGATCTTGTCGGCGGAGCCGTCGCCCACTTCCACGTAGCCGCCGGAGGCGTCGTAGGAGCCGTCCACGCTGAGCCAGTCCTCGATGGTCCGGCCATCACCGGGCACAGCGGACCAATAGAGCCGGAACGTCGCCGACGGATCGCCGGCGGTGAACAGCCGGTTGGCGTACAGCTCGGCGTAGGCCACGTGCGCGTCGGACCCGCCGCCTCGGATCGTGATGGTGTCGCCGGCAGCGGGCGGCTGGAGCAGCGCGGCCGTGAGGACGATCTTTCGGCTCTCGCCGGTAGGAATCTCGTATACGTCAGCGTAGATGCCCGCGTAGGTGACGCCATACGCCAGCGCCCGGCGCTTCGCTTCGTCGCTCAGGTCGGAGCTCACCGTGATGGTCAGCGTCTCCTGGTCGTAGCTTGTCACCGTGCCCTCGTAGGAATACAGCCCCGCGCCGAACGCGGTGGCGGTGTTCTGGGCCGTGTCGATCTTTACGATCTGGGAATTGCCGGTGCACACGAGCACCACGTCAGTCGTGCCGATCCGCGTTTGCAACGCATCGACTTGGGTGGCGGTGAGCGCCGGGGAGAACGTGTAGATGGCGGCCCAGGCATCGGAGACCCAGGCGTAGATGTTGGTGGCCGTCACCACGTAAACCTGCCCGCCTGTCCCCCGCGCCACGATCAGCTTGAGGATGCGGTCAGAGCCGGGGATCGCGCTCTCGATGTGCCGGGAGAACCCCCGCGCCACGGCCAGGTTGCCGTCGCCGGTCTCCATGTTCCGGGCGTCGTAGGCCGAGCCCGTGGGGAGCAGGCTCCCGTCAAGCTGCTGCTGGATGCCGTACCACTGGGGTATCTGGAACCAGATCGGGGATGAAGATGCCATGAGCGCCGCCCCCTTACTCGAAGTGGTAATTCAAGAGCTTGAAGCTCTCGGGCGCGGCCATCGTCTCCCGCTGCAAGTTGTAGACCGCCTGGTCGAACAGGGAGAAGAACGCGGAGGACGTGCCCTGCGTGGAGGGGTCTTGCCCGCACTGTTCACGGGCCCTAACGTACATCGGGATGAGGTCGTGCATGTAGACTGGGAGCTCAGGCTCATCGGGTGTGAGCGAGATTTCCGGGTCAAGGGACGAGACATTCATGGGAGTGGGCACGAACCGGTATTCGACGAAGACGTGCTCCCCCTGCTCCGTCCCCTTCACGGCCATGAACTGGTAGCGGCCGGTGAAGTCCTGATAGAAGTAGAGGGGCCGCTTGTAGTCGTGATCCGTGATCGTGTACTCCACGGGGTCGGTGTCCGGCTTCTCCGTGGCCCTGAACACGTTAACGACGCGCTTGCAGGCGTGAGAGAGCGCGGTGGTGTCAAACTCGCCGGCGCCGGTCGGGTCGCTGGCGGTCAGCTCCGCCTCCTCAACAGTCGCCATCTTGAACCGTCGCGCTATCTCGTTCACGGCCTCGTTGGCGTAGCGGGTGAACTTGTCCTTGTACATCTCGACGGTTTCGGGTGCGGTGCCCCGGTCAAGGCCAACGAGCGTCGCCTCAATAATTTCGCGAAGGTTCATGGGGGTCTCCTCTCCTTAGTTCAGCTTCTTGCTTTTATTCATGAACTCGGCCACTTCGGGCGAGATGTGCTCGCGCAGTTGGAGCTTTGCGGACACTTCCTCGTAAAAGCTCCGGGGGTGCGTCAGGACCTCGCCACGCTTGAACCGATAGTTGATGCCGTTGAGATTCCACTCGAAATACTGGTCGTTGGCCTCAAAGGAGGGGTCGCGAGGGATCACGTACGAGACCATCTCCTCGGCTGCAACGGGCTGAGGCTCAGGCGCATGAGGCAGCTCAAGCTGCTCAACGGGGTCGGCCTTGACGGTGTACTTCTCGGGCGCTTTCTTGGGTGCGGTGGCCTTCTTCGCGGCCGTGGTCTTCTTAGTCGTTGCCATCTTTTCACTTAGCCTCCTTGAAAAATTGATGAGATAAAGGGGAGGGGGAGAGGGAAGGAGGCGAACCCCGTCCCCCTCCCCTTCCGGTTCTGAGAGTTGTTGTGGTTACTTAGGCGTGAACAGCGTGCTGGATGTCGATGATCCAGAGAGGATTCAGGACCTTCGCGGTGTAGCCCATGACCTTCGCGCCAACGGTGCTGCGCTGATCGAGAGGATCGGCGGTGCCGGCGGAACCACGGGGCTTGATGATGGTCTGGAGCGTGCCAGAGCCAGCCACGTCGATGACGCCATAGGCGTCTGCGCCGAAGATCAGGGAGTGATGCAGGGCCACGGGGGTGCTGGCGGAGTTGTTCGCCACATAGCCCTCGGTGGTCTCCACGAACACGACGCCGAACAGACGGCCGATCTCACCGGCGTAAATCTGCTCCGCGTTGCTGTACTTGGACACATCCTGCCAGAGGGTGTCGCTCTGGAGGTCGTAGGTGGCGTAGGGGTCCACGATGCACACGAAGTGCCCGGCGCGGCCGTTGCCGGAGAACCGGCGGGCCTTGTTGGCCTTCAGCGTGCGGACGGCCTTGCGGATTTCGTCCACGGTCAGGTAGGAAGTCGCGGCCACAGTGTTGGCGCTGTTGGCACCGCCGGCGTACTGGGTGGAGGCGTCGGCGATCATGGCGTCGCGGGTCACGTTGTCCACGACGATGCCGAGCTGTTCGCCGAGCAGTTCAGCGCTGTCGTCGATGACCTGGTCGTAGGCGGTCAGGTCGAGCAGATCGCTGATCTCCACGTACGCACCGTACTGGGCGACGGTGGCCTCAACCTTGGTCTGGCCGAGAGACTGGCTGGTGGGGGTCACGCCCTCGGTGAGGGCCTGGGTGGTCTTGTTGGGGGTGAACAGGGTCCAGCGCCGGAACTCGACGACTTTGCCGTTGTTCCGGGGGATGGACCGCTTCTGGCCGAACTGCCCATAGACGATCTGCGCCTTGGCGGTCTCAAGCAGGGTCCTGTCATAGTACGTCTTGTTGAGGTAGGTTGCGGTTGCGGCGGTGTTGGTAGTAGTCTGAACTGCCATAGGTTCTTAATCTCCTTTGAATTTTGATTTTAGGAGAGACGCACCCTCTTTCCGTCGATAGAGGCCTTCCGAATCTCGGCCCGCTTCTTGAAGAAGTCCTCGGAGGACATCTGAGAGAAGTCGGTCGGCGCACTCTGCTGGGAGGCGCCGGAGGTCGGCCGCATGGGAGCGGGCCCGGCCTGCCTGCGCTGGAGCTCGGCGTTGACGGAATGCTCGGCCTGCCAAATGCGCATGGCGGCTGGCGCACCGTATTCAACGATGTTGTTGTAGGTGTCCTGGTCGAGCTTGCTGAAGTCGAATCCGGCGGGGAGCTGGCCGCGCTGTTGCATGGCCGCAATTTCACGGCCAACGCGCTCGGCCTGCGCGTCCGGGGTGTCTGTCTGTGGGTTGGGTGTCGATCTCAGGTTGTTGTTGAGCAGGTCCTTGTAGAACTGCTTCGGGTCCTTGGCATACGCCTCGGCCGTCGCGTCCAGGCGCTCCTGCTGGATGCGCTGGTAGGCTTCGGCGGGCGTGATGCCGTCGCGCTTGGCTCTCTCGTTGAGGAGCATCTGCCCGAGCTGGTATGCGTCGCTCTGTTCGTACTTGCGGCGCTCCTGGGCAAGGCGCTGGCCAAACGCTTTGTCAATGTCTTTCTGGGAGGAAACCTGCGCCCCGTCGGCGGGCGGATTTACGACCGTTTTGTTCGACCCAGTTTCGCTCGGAGCCGTTGCCGGGCTCTCCACGCTGATGACCACTTCCTCGACCGCTTCCTGTCCGTCGGCGACAGGCGCGTTCATGTCGGGGGCTACGTTCGTTTCGACCGGAGTGTTTTCGTAGTCAGGCATTCTAAATTCTTACCTTTCTCGCCCGTCACAGTCGGCGACACTGTTGCTATGGTATTTATCGAATCAGCCAATGCTCTGTGCGAGCGCGGCCGCATCGACCGGATTGGGTTCGGTGGGAGGCGCGGACGGAGCTTCCGCCCCGCCGCCGCTCAGGCCCACCTGAATCTGTTTCATGGCGCTCTGGTACTGCTGGAGCTCCTGGCTCATCGCCTGTACCTGTTGCATGAGCTGCGCATTCTGCTGCTGAAGCTGCATCATGCCGCCATGCTGCGCCTTGCGAATCTGATCAAGAATCTGCTCCTTGTCGTCCATCTCCAGGGCCTCCATCATCGTGAGCGGGTCGGCCGTCTGCTGGAACATGTTCACGAACTGGAGCACCAGCTCATTGTGGGCCATGCGCGAGAACCGCGTCTGGCGCGAGGTCTTGATGGTGATGAGCGCCTCGATGGGGACGCGGGTGCCGTCTTTGCCTTCGCGGTACAGGGAGCGCTGGTCGAACGGGACGATCTGGGTCTCGCCGGCCAGCGTGACGACGATCTCGCGGGGCACGATCTCCTTCTCGCGCATGATCTCAATCATCATCCTGACGCACTCCTTAAAGCCGCGCTGGAGCTCCCGGGCTTCCATGCGGCTGCGCTTCGTGCTCATGTCCTGGAGCGCGGTGATGGCCGACGCGGCGGTCACGCCGCCTGCCGTCTGGCCTCGGCTCTGATCGTTGGACCCGGCCTCGTTCTTGATGCTCTGCTGGAGCATCTGCGCAAAGTTCATGAGGTAGGACGGAAGCGGCTGGGTCTCCATCCACTTCACGGCGGCCTCAAGGTTGCCCTGCACCTCAATGGCCTCCTTGGTGAAGTCCCGCACGTCGTCAACGTCAACAAGCCCCTGCTGAATGAACAGCCGGGGGTTCCGCGCCCGCAGCGCGTTCTCAAGCAGGATGGCGTTGAGCTTGTCGGCGTACCGCTGCGTGTCCTTGAACAGATCGCAGATGCCGAGCCCCAGGGCGTTGCCCTTCTGGGGGTACAGCCTGCAAATGCGGAACGGGTAGCGCCCGTGCTCGTAGTAGCCGTTCGGGTACGTGCGGGCGCTGTCCTCAATGACCTGGTGCCCAGCCACGCGGACAAAGTGCACGTCCGTACGCTTGGCTTCTGGGTCGTATTTCTTGACCCACATCTCGATCACCCGGTAGACCTTCGGGGTGTTCGGCGTGGTCGTGCTCTCGATCTCGTCCGTGCGCGTGGTCCCAAAGTCGTCACCCTCCATGAACGGATAAACGTCGGGGTAATGCTGCTTGAGCCAGTCCCAGGGCTTTACGTCCAGGACAAAGCAGGCACGGCCGTCCTGGAGGTCCGGGGTGTCGGGATCGCACATGAAGTTCTTGTTCATGATGTACCGGATGAAGGAGCCGCCCAGGCCGTTGTTCGCCATCGGGTCGTGCCCCGCCTCGAGCGCCGTCCAGCCATCTTGCAGGAAATCCTGCGTCGCCTTCGCGTACTC
>OCVV011319193.1_pt1 | contig 24817 bp, 14 predicted proteins | sample 1539721 | NCBI WGS metagenome assembly OCVV01 (sample SAMN02144230, study PRJEB22623) | gut metagenome | biome: sheep rumen | host: Ovis aries | place: New Zealand
TTTTTATTGATGGACATACGATATGGCAAAGCGCGATTATTATGAAGTATTAGGTGTTGATAAATCAGCTGATCAGGAAGCAATCAAGAAGGCTTACCGTAAGTTAGCTGTAAAATATCATCCGGACCGAAATCCAGGAGATAAAGCAGCTGAGGAAAAATTCCGTGAGGCAACAGAGGCTTACGAAGTTCTTTCTGATGCAGAAAAACGCCCGATTTATGATCAATACGGCTTTGCCGGTCTTGACGGAATGGCCGGTGGAGGCGGTGGTGGAGCACAGTACTCGCACGCCTTCCACGACTTCTCTGATTTGTTCGGTGGAGCCGGCGGCGGATTCTCTGATATTTTCGATAGTATTTTTGGCGGAGGCTTTGGCGGTGGTTCTTCACGTGCTTCACGAAGTGCAGGACATGCAGCTGGTGCAAGTCTTCGTTATGATTTGCATATTCAGTTTAAAGATGCCGTTTACGGTACTAATGCTGATATTCATTTTAAGCACAGTGAAGTTTGTGAAGCTTGTAAGGGAACTGGTGCTGCAGCAGGTGCTTCTAAAAAGACTTGTCCAACTTGTAATGGTATGGGCCAGATTCGGCAGGGTAATGGATTCTTTACAATTCAGCAGACCTGTCCAAAATGTGGCGGTCGTGGTACTACAATAGATAAGCCTTGTCCAAGCTGTCGCGGAACAGGTATTCAGGAAAAATCAAAGCAGATGTCGCTTAAGATTCCAGCGGGTGTTGATAATGGAAAACGTATTGTAATCCGCGGAATGGGTGATGCTGGTGAAAACGGTGGACCTGCCGGAGATCTCGTAGTTGTATTACATGTAGAACAGCATCCATATTTTGAGCGCGACGGAGCAGATTTGTACTGTGCAGTACCTATCAGTATCGCGCAGGCTGCTTTAGGTTGTGAAATTACAATTTCATCACTTGATGGTAAAAAAATTACAGTAAAGATTCCTGATGGAACAGCAAATGGAAAACTTCTCCGTATAAAAGGCGAGGGGGTACCAATTTCTGGAACAACACGCAAGGGAGATCTTTATGTAAAAATCATGGTTCAGGTTCCAACAAAACTTTCTTCTAAACAGAAAGAGTTGTTGAAACAGTATATGGATCTTGAAAATCCACCACGTGAACCAAACTTGATGAATCTTTCAAAATTAGAAAACTAGTGTAGTTGTATGGATTGAAACATCTCCCGCTGTAAAGCGACTCGCTTCGCGGGGATGATGCTTCGCGAGGTCGCTTTTCAGCTCCGATGTTTCAATCCATAAAATCAAAGTATCATATTTTAAAAGTTTCAAACGACAAAGCAATGCAGCCTTTATCCTTTTTCCACTCCGCATTTTTATCATAAATTACGAGCTTATATTTTGAATGCTTCCACTAACAAAAAAAATACCCACCCACACAAAAAAACTCCCTAAAACCTAGAACCTAATACCTATTACCTAATTTATTGAACTTTTTCCCCATTTCTTCCGATAATATGATAGAATAGTATCAATCTATTTAAAATATTCAGTATAAAAAACAGGGGTAATCATGTATAAAACCAGGAAAAGAGCTGTTTTAGTTTCTATAAATGTTCTTACAATCGTTTGCTTTATTTTGGCATGTCTTATGCTTTTACCGCAGCGAACTTCAGAAAAATATTCTTGGATAACGCTACTTGTTGCTTTCATTGTATTCTTTGCAGCTACCTTCTGGGGAAACAGACTTCGTTCTTTTCTCATGGCTAAGGTTCGAAAAGATACCCTTGAAACAGGTGAAACAGTCATTCTTAATGACTTTATTAACCGTCTTCGTTTCTGTTACTCTCTTGATGATTTTTATGTAGTAATTGGCGATATTCTCGAAAAACAGGGCGACTGTTCTGTTCTTCTTGTAGACCGTACAAAAAACTATATTCTTTATAACAGTCCAAACCGTACTTCAACCAGTGAAACTGTTCGAAATAAACTTGATCAGCACTTTACCGAGAGCTGGCCTGATGGTTTTTATTTCTTTGACCGCCATATTGGTGTAACTACAAATTATCGTAAGGCCCGCGGTTTCTTTATGTGCTGCGACGGCTACCATCTTTATGTATTCTGCCGCTATACAAGACTTTTTGACCTTGATGTATATAAAAGACTTTACGAAGAGTATAAACGCTTTGTAAGCCGTTCACGAACAATTACAACTCTTTCGGAAATTTCTGCTACAACAAAGGAATGGGAACAGCTTGCTGAAACACAGCAGTCCTTCCTGCCACAGAAAATTCCTAACATTCCAAAGCTCAAGATTGCAACCTATTACCGCCCGCTTGTAAACGTATCTGGAGACTACTTCTCAATTCTTCCAATTGATAACTCTAAGACACTGTTGATGCTTGGAGACGTATCTGGTAAGGGACTTCCGGCTGCCCTCATCATGGGTTTGGTGATGAACACTGTAAAAATTATTGAAGATAAGGAAGATCTTGTTGGTGTGCTTCATGCAATCGATAAGGCTATCAAAGGAATGCACCTTCAGGATAAATATACCGTATTGTTCCTGAGCATTATTGATACAGATAAAATGCGAATCCGCTATATCAACGCTTCCATGTCAGACCCTATTATTCTTTCTCCTTCTCCTGATGGTTATCGAATCAAACCACTTACCTCTAATGCTTCACTTGTTGGTATTCTTGATATGGGTGATGTTACAGTTGCAGAAAAACGTCTTTTCCGTGGAGACACGATTTTGATGGCAACCGACGGTGTATCAGAAGTTATGGATGATAGTGGAGTAGAGCTTGGTGATACAGATATTTATAAGAAGACCCTTATGGCTGGTGCGGCAAAAGAGCCTCAGCAGATGGTAGACGATATTGTAGACCTTATCATGAAATATAATGGTGATAAAAAACTTCATGATGACGTTACAATGATGATTGCCAAGGTAGGTTACTAATATGATTTATATAATTCTTAATGTTGTTTGTGCACTCTTTATAGTATTCTTTACACATCTGGTAGACAGCAAAGTAAAAAACGATAATCTTGGCGTTTCTGCTTTTTCAGTTTCAATGCTTGTTGCTGCAATTGAATCTATCCTGTTTATGTTTATTCTCATAATGAGATATTTTAAGTTTGAAGCCCTTATCTCTCCAGTTATGAGAATCTGTCTTTCATTGGATGGAATTTCCTTTGTAATTGTAAGTTTTGGTATTTTTGAAATAGGTAAGCCAAAGAGACTTGCTATTACATCAATTTTGAAATATGGACTTATTCTGTTTTCTGTTTTCATTGCTTTCTTTAAGTTTACAACAATTGATGTTTCATTTGAACACGGAATTGTAATTGCTTCTGAATATTTGATTCCTGCTCCGGCAAGAGATTTCTTTCCTATTACCTGGACTTCTTTGTTTACAAATCTTTACAGATATATTCTTCCTATTGTTGGCCTTTTGTTCCTGGCTCTTCTTCAAGAAGATAAGAATGCAACTCAGCTTGAAAAATATCAGACTGCTGTAATGGCAGAAGGTGTGCTCATTATGTGGGCGATTAATCTTGCCATTAAGTTTATTTCTTCTGAAGCACCGGCTTTCTCATTGCTGTTTATGTTCTCGTATTTGTTTATGTACGTTGTATTCTACATGGCAATTACAAAGATTACAGTTCCTTCCGGAAAGGCAATGTTTGTAACATTGTTTAAGTCACTTATTTCTTATATTCTTCCTGCTGCTGCTGTAGGTGTGCTTTCTATGCTCCTTCAGCCTGTAAACAGTGGACTTACAACTGCTTTCATTATCGAATTTTCTCTCTTTTCTATTGTTGCAGTACTGTTTTCATTATGGATTAGTTCGGTTCTTTCAACTTCATCAAGACTTTATACCGCTGATTATGAAGCATCTCTCGAAAAAGACCTTGCAAGTATAGATTACAAGGAAAGCGAAATGGACCAGATTACGGCAAAGATGTTTGATATCATGCGCCGTAACGTAGAATCTTCTTCTATGTCGGTTTACATTCTTGCCGGTAACGGACTTGATGTTGCATATACTTCTAACAATATGAACATCACAATTCCTTTGAATAACCCTATGTTCGATGCTCTCTTGAACATCAACAAATCAATTGTTGTTCAGAGTCAGATAGAAAAAGAACACGATCTTGCAGTTGTTCAGAAAGATTTGGAAAAATTCTTTAAACTTACAAAATCAGATGCTTTCTTTATTCTTAATGAAGGTCACAATATCTTTGGTATTATTACTCTTGGTAAAAAGGCCAGTGGTGACCACTACAAGGAATATGACTATAACGTATTTGTTAAGCTTTATTCTTACTTCTTCGTATTCGGTTACTACATGCGTAATATTTCAAACAAAGACGTTATCTCTGTCGTAAACCGCGAAATTAAGATGTCTTCTCAGATCATTACTTCTATTCAGGAAAACATTGACCATGTAAAGACAACAAAAGTCGATATTGGATACCTGATGGTTCCTGCGCACAACATTGGTGGTGAATTCGTTGATATGATTCGTCTTACAGAAAACCGTCATCTCTTTGTTGTAGGTGACCTTTCTGGTAAGGGTATTGCGGCTTCCATGAACATGGTCATCTTAAAGTCCATCATCCGTTCGTACCTTGCCGAAGTTCACGACTTTAAGCAGTTAGTTGTAAAGCTTAATACTTTCGTTCGAGATTCGCTTCCTAAAGGAACAATCTTTGCAGGTTTGTTTGCTTTGATTGATTTTGAAACTGATACAATGTACTACATCAACTGTGGTGTTCCAGCCTTGATGATGTATACTCAGGTTTATAATAACGTAATTGAAATTCAGGGTAGTGGACACGTTCTTGGATTCGTAAAAGACCTTACACCATATGTTTCTGTAAAAACAACAAAGCTTAATCATGGTGATATCATCATGGCTTGTACAGACGGATTGATTCAGTCTCACTCGCTTCGTGGTGAGCAGTTTGGTAAGGAACGTGTTCAGCAGGCTTTGCTTGATAACTCTACATATCCTGCGCAGCGAATGGCTCAGTTTACTTTTGACGGACTTTTGAAGTTCATGTCAAAGGAAATGGAAGACGACGTTTCTATTCTCGTAATCAAATACGAAGGCTTACCTGGCACTGAAGAAGAAAAGCCAGCTGAAGAAGCACCTGTTGAAGAATCAGCTGCTGAAACAGTTACTGAAGAATCTCCTGCAGAAGAAGCACCAGTTGAAGCTGAAGCACCTGCTGAAGAGGTTGTAGATTCTCCAATTGAAGCTGTGGCAGATGAAACAGTAACTCCGGAATCTGCAGCTGCAGAAATGGCTGCTCAGGAACAGGAAGAAGCAGAAAAATCAAGTGCTCCAGTACAGGATGATATGGGATTACCAGAAGGTTTTGAAATGCCTGATTTAAGTGATTTGGATGCAATGATGAAGGAGGCAGGATTATAATATGGAACAGTTATCTATTGTAGAAAAAGATGGTGCAAACTATCATTTGTATGAACTGGAAGGGGCTCTTAATGCCTATACAATCGGTGAATTTCAGAACACCTTGTATGAAGCTGTTCATAAGAACAACATCGTACTGGATATGTCAAAACTTGTAGAACTTGATCCTGCAGGAATAGGCTTTTTGATGGCGGCATTTAATGACAGCGAAGAAGTTGGAAATAAACTTTATTTTATGTCGATGTCAAGCGAATCTGAAAAAGCAATTTCGGCGACTGGATTTAAGACTTTGTTTAATATAATAAACTCGGTGACAGAGGTTAATTAACCGAATATCTGGAACAGAGTCTCTCACAGAGCAAAAGAGGACACAGAGTTTTATTATCCAAAATAATAAGCTCTGTGTCCTCTTTGTCTCTGTGAGGAATATTTTAATAAATTACTTTACTACAATATTTACCAATTTATCCTTAACAACAATGCACTTTACAATTTCGTGACCGTCTGTAAATTTCTTTACACCGTCGCGGGCGAATGCAATTTCTTTAAGACTGTCGTCTGAGCTGCCTGGTGCTGCTTCGAAAGTATCACGCTTTTTACCATTAACCATTACAACGATTGTCTTTACATCATCCTTAGCAAAGTCTTCGTTGATCTTTGGCCAAGCCACGTAAGCGATAGTCTCTTTATTGCCAAGTTTTTCCCAGAGCTCTTCGCCGAGGTGAGGAGCGTAAGGTGAGAGTACCTTTACGAAGTCGCTCCACATTGCCTTTGGAACTTCTGGAAGCTTTGAGAGTTCGTTGATGAAAATCATCATCTGGCTGATTGCTGTGTTGAAGTTCAAAGTAGCTGTATCATCAGTTACCTTTTTGATTGTCTGAGCAAAAGTCTTGCGTGCAGAAATCAAAGCCTTGTCTTCGAGCTTGCCTGTGATATCGATATCAGACATTGGCTTTTCTGAAACTGACCATACTTTTTCTAGGAAGCGGTGAATACCAACGATTCCCTGAGTTGCCCATGGCTTAGACATTGTAAGAGGTCCCATAAACATTTCGTACATACGTACCGAGTCTGCACCGTAAGCCTTAATTTCATCATCAGGATTTACTACGTTCTTGAGCGACTTAGACATCTTTGCAACAATCTGCTCAAGCTCTTCGCCTGTTGCCTTTTCGTAGTATTTTCCGTCATCGCGCTGTTCAACTTCATCAACTGGAACCAGGGTCTTGTTCTTTCTTTGGAAGGCAAATGAAGTAATCATACCCTGGTTTACAAGGCGCTGGAATGGCTCTTTTGTCGAAACAACTCCAATATCATAAAGCACCTTGTGCCAGAATCGGGCATAGAGCAAATGCAATACAGCATGCTCAGCACCACCAATGTAGAGGTCTACAGGCATCCAGTATTTTTCTTTCTCAGGTGCGCAGAATTGCTTGTCGTTGTGTGGGTCAAGGTAGCGCAGATAGTACCAGCAGCTTCCACCCCACTGAGGCATTGTGTTTGTTTCGCGCTTAGCAGGCTTACCGCACTTTGGACACTTGCAGTTTACCCATTCATCAATTGCGGCAAGAGGAGACTCACCGGTTCCTGTAGGCTGATATGACTTAACCTCAGGAAGCTTTAATGGGAGTTCTTCTTCCGGAACAGGAACTGTTCCACAGTCAGGACAGTGTACCAGAGGAATCGGTTCACCCCAGTAGCGCTGGCGGCTGTAAACCCAGTCGCGGAGTTTATAATTGATAGCCTTGCGGCCGATTTTCTTTTCTTCAAGGAATTCAAGCATTTTTGCAATTGCGTCTGCCTTGTTAAGACCGTCGAGGAAGTCTGAGTTTACGTGGATTCCGTCCTGAGTCCATGCCTGTTTCTGTACGTCAACTTCAGATTTCAAAACTTCGATGATTGGCAGGTTGAATTTCTTGGCGAATTCCCAGTCGCGGTCATCGTGAGCAGGAACGGCCATAATTGCACCGGTACCATATGAAATCAAAACATAGTCTGCAATCCAGATTGGAATGAGTTTGCCGTTTACAGGGTTAATTGCATAGCTTCCGCTGAATACACCGGTCTTGTCCTTTGCAAGGTCTGTACGTTCAAGGTCAGACTTTTTAGCAGCTGCTTCCTGATAAGCCTTTACAGCTTCTGCCTGTTCAGCAGTTGTGATTTCCGGAATGATTTTATGCTCTGGCGAAACTACCATGTAAGTAGCTCCGAACAAAGTATCGCAGCGGGTAGTGTAAACGGTGAGCTTGTTATCAGTTGGCTTTCCGTCCTTGTCTGCTACTGTAAAGGTAACTTCGGCACCAGTTGATTTTCCAATCCAGTTGTGCTGCATAGCCTTTACGCTTTCAGGCCAGTCAAGACCTTCCAGGTCTGCGTCCAGGCGGTCTGCATAATCAGTAATCTTCAAAATCCACTGGCGGATTGTTTTGTGAGTTACTTCTGCACCACAGCGGTCGCACTTTCCGTCTTTTACTTCCTCGTTAGCAAGACCAGTCATACAAGAAGGACACCAGTTGATTGGAGTCTGTGCTTCGTATGCCAAGCCCCTCTTGTAGAGCTGGAGGAAAATCCACTGTGTCCATTTATAATAGTCAGGCTCACAAGTAGAAACACAGCGGTCCCAGTCGTAGCTGAAGCCGAGCGACTTAATCTGCTGTGTAAAGTGTTCTATGTTTGCGTTAGTTGTTGTCTTTGGATGAGTTCCAGTCTTAATTGCATAGTTTTCTGCAGGAAGACCGAAAGCGTCGTATCCCATAGGATGGAGTACGTTATATCCATTCATGCGTAGGTAGCGGCAGTAAATATCTGTTGCAGTGTAGCCTTCCGGATGTCCTACATGTAGGCCGGCCGCACTTGGATAAGGGAACATGTCCAATACATACATGCGCTTGTCAGCAGGGAACTTTTCATCCTCAGTTACCTTAAAAGTTTTGTGTTCGTCCCAATACTTCTGCCATTTTGGCTCGATTGATTCAAATGGATACTTACTCATTGTTGCTACCTCACAATTGTTTCGGGTGCATATTACACACCCCTTTTTGAATAATATTTGTATATTATAGTAAAAAATAGACTTTATGAGAATATATTTTGGATATTTCATTCGCATCTGTTGAAACTGATTCGAAGATTAAAGTTAATTAAAGTTAAAATAACTTGACCGGAGTTATATATATAGGTTACAATTAAATGATTTTATTCATATTTAAAAATGTAAGAGAGAGAAAAAAAAGCCCTCGTAAGGAGTTACATTCTTATGAATAATAATCGTTCTTTTAAATCACCCCTTAAATTCTTCGCATATTCTTTTATTTTAATCACAGGCCTGTTTTCAATTATTTCCTGCGAAAATTTCCTTCAAGGCGAAGACGTAAAGGAAGAAATTGCAAAGACTATTGAATACAATAATGCGCCGTCGTATACCATTAATGTTGAAGCATTAAAGGGAACTGGTATTGTAAAAACTCCAGCAGGTGGAGAAATTGAGAAGAAAGTAACCGACGTATTCCCAATTCGTTTTGAGCCGGAAGACTCATGTAAGTTCATAAAATGGGAAGCAAAGTTTCAATCGGGCGAGAGTGCCGCAGATTATGTTTCGTTTGAAGATGTAGAAAGTCTTGAAACAAAAGTAACTTTCAAAAAAGCTCCATCCTCTGTAATTATTATTCAACCGGTTTGTCCACCTCGTCTTACTTATACTTTTGATTTGGATGGTGGTGAAATCTATCCACGTGATAGCTCAATTATTTTTAATTTTAGTCAAAACTTATCTACAGGTTCTCTAGTTGACAATTCTGAAATTATTCCTGATGCCAACGAATATATTGCGATTCAGAATATAGAACCAGGACTTTCTTCTTCGACATACTTTAAGAATCCTGAAATAAGTGGAAAGAAAATTATATTCCGTGCAGATACTTCTTTTGGATATATTCCAGTTACAACCAACGGTCAGAGAATGATTTCTGTTCGAATACCAAAAGAAAAGATTTGGTATATAAATGAGCAGTATTTGAATCCGATAAAAGTTTATTTGGATGCAGATATCGCTAAAACATTTTATATTGGAAAACAAACATCTGCACAAACAAAGCTCAAATATGATGTTAAACAAAAAAATGAAACTCCTATTGGTATTTTAAAGGTTAATGGAGATCAAGTAGATAATAAGGAACACGGTTACAGTGTTGGTGATACTATTTCTCTGCGCTATCAAATACCAGAAGGTTATACATTCAAGCAATGGAAATTTGTTGATTCAAATGGAGATGAGTTTTCAAATGATGCTTTGAAACTCTCAATTTCTGAAGAAGAATCCACAGACAGGCTGATTCTTGTAACAATTACAATCGATAACTATATGGAAGAATTGGTTACGGTTGTTCCTGAAATTTATGATCCAGTAAATATTGAATTTGTGAAAGGGGCTGAAGATTATGGTGTATTTAAGGTGGATAACCAAACTCTTTCACAAGAAAGACAGAATGAGTTTTATGCCGTAGGAAGTGATTTAGTTTTTAGTTTGAAAGTTGCCGAAGGTTTTTACTTCTATGATTGGTCTTTTAGTAGAACATTTAAAGATGAAAATGGAAAACCAAAAACAGTTAGTATTTTAAAGACTGATTTAGAGAATTATGGATTAAAACTTTCTTATGACGACGAAGCAGATGAAAAAGGTTATGATAAGGCTTCTCGACTTGCACAACTAGCTATTCATATAGATGAATATACAGAAGATATTATTTCAATTACTCCTATTTGTTTTGAGAATTTAAAAGTAAAAAGCTTTAATAAGGCAGATGCAGATGAGATTTATGATAGAGACAGCAATATAGAACTTTCTTTTAACAAAGCTCTTGTTACAGAGTGTAAAGATAAAATAAAAATAAAAATTCCACTTATAGAAGAAGGAAAAACTTCTGCTAATTATTTTAATATTGCTGTTCTAAATCAAAATAGAGATTGTATTACGATTGAGGCAAAAAGAGATAATATAAATGAGCTTATTCCTCTCTCAACTGATGGAACTAATACAATTACTATAACAGCAGCTGCAGAGGACTTATATTATGAGGAAACGACACCAAACGGTGAAAAGGTAAAAGTTGGACTTGCAGACCCATTAAATTATTCATATAAAATCAATTCACAAACTTCGAAAAAAGTCAAAATCAATTATCCTGACGTAGAAGATAAAGGTGTCTTCAAGGTTCAGAATGTTACAGTTTCAGGTGGCCAGTCTAAAGAGTATGACATTGGAAGTACATTTTTATTCAGTTTTAAGCCAAAAGCAGGTTATTATTTCTACGGATGGGAATATGAATGTGATGAACAATCCGTTTCAGAAGAGTTACTAAAAGAAGCTGGAATAAATATCAAATATGCCCTTGATGAGGACAGTGATGAGAGAGGGTATAGTAAAACAAATAATATTGCTCAAGCACAGATTATAATAGAAAAAGCATTTGAAAGTGAAATATTAATAAAGCCTGTATATTATGAATACTTAAAAATTGAAGATTTTAATAATAAGGCAAACCAGATATATAAAAGAGACAGCAGCATACAACTTACATTTAATAAACCTGTAACAGGAATTGATAATATTGATATTACAATTCAGGGACAAAATTATAAAGATTACTTTGATGAGCCTAAACTAACTAATGATAATAAGACGATAACTTTTGATTCAATAAAACTTTTACCATTATTATTAGATGGAACAAATACAATTGTAGTTACAATACCGAAGTCGGAAGTTTATTATGAACCTTCGTCAGAAGTAAAAATTTCTCTTGAAAATACCGTATCTTATTCGTATTCAATAAATTCAGCAACTTCAAAAACGGTGAAAATAAGATATTCGAATGAAGAAAATAAGGGAAGCCTTAAAGTTCAAAATGTAAAAGTTACCGATTTAACTAAGGATTATGATATTGGAAGTGCCTTTGAAATAAGTTACAAACTTGATGAAGGTTATTATTTCTATGGTTGGGAATATAAAATAGGAGAAACAGTTTTTTCACAATCTGATTTGAATGAATTGGGAATAATTATAAAAGATAGTGAAGGAGAAGATTCAGATGGTTATGACAGTAGTTCACGAACTGCACTATTGTTATTAACTTTACAGAAATATACACCTGGCGAGATTTCAATTAAGCCACTGTATTATGAATATTTAACTGTTGATTTTAATAACAAAGATGACATCTCTTATGAAAGAGATAGTGATATTCTGCTTACATTTAATAAACCTATTTCAGAAGTCTGTGCAGATAAAATTACGATAAATGTTCCAGGAATGCCTTCTGAAAAAACTTATAATGATTATTTTGAAGCAGCTGAACTCAATGGAAAGACTCTTTTAATAAAAACAAAAGCACTTTTACCTATAATAAATGGTATTAATACAATTTCAGTTACGATTCCACTTGATGAAGTATATTATGAACCTTCAGAAGATGTAAAGGTTGGGCTTGAATCAGAGGTTACATATTCATATAAAATTAATTCAGAAAGTAAAAATAAAACCGAATTTTTATTCCATGCTTTTGAAGACGACAAACAAAGAAGTATTGTAGTTGATGATGTAACAAGAGATGGTCAGAAACTCGAATACAGTATTGAAAAATCATTTGTAATGAAGTTTAAAATGTCAAATGATTATGCGTTTAAAGGCTGGGAATTCAAACACAATTATACAGATGACTCAGGAGCTGTTAGTTCGAAGATTTATGGACCAGAAGGACTGACAAATGAAATGCTTTTTGATTTGAATATTTCGTTGAATTATGAAGATGATTCTATTTATGGTTATGTTGCAGGAAATGACAAAGAAGGAACTGCACAGGTAACTGTTAATATAAATGATTATATTAGTGGTACAATTGAAATTACTCCGAAAGTTGAAAAAATACCTGTTGGAAAAGTATATTTTGAAGAAAACAACGGAAAAATATCTTCAAATAATGCATTACTCGATACTCAGAATGGTATTCAGGTAAAATATGCTGAAACAAAACAGGGGGATTCAAATGTTATCAGTTTCAGTCCAGATTCGGCTTATGAATTCATAAAATGGCAGATTTATAATAAAGCTAATGGTACTGTAATTGATAATGACAATTATATAAAGATTGTGAATGAAGGTTATGAAAGTACATCTTATATTCTGAATGCCGTTCCTGCCTCAGACAGTGGTATTCAACTTGCAATAAAACCTATTGTTGCAGAGCGCCCGCAGATTCTTGACTATACTCCGTCCGGAGCAACACTCTTAAGAAAGGATTCAACAATTCAAGTTCTTTTTGATCATGATATGGACGAGGATTCTATTTATTATACTGATAGCGAGCTAAATCAAGTAAATTTGTTAGGAACTCCATTACAATCTAATGCTAAGCCTGGAAAATTTTATGGCTATACGACTACGACAGGAAAGACTTACTATAAAAATATTTCTATAAAAAATAATAGCAATGGTGATGTTTTAACATATTACTATAGTGAACCTGTTTTTGATAACCCAAGAACTCTTACTATTGTTATTGATAGAGCCAAGCTTGAAGAGGATACCTCTCTTGATTACAAACAGATTCTGGTGAATGTAGGAAAAATTGACGGTGAGGTTGGAGACGGATTTTTCTACAAAGAAGATTCAAAAGTTGTTTCTATGAGCGGCTATAAGAGATGGATTTACCGAACAAATGCAGGTTTCGATTCAAATCCACCAACTGTAGATAGTATTTCATTAACTATAGGTAATTATCAAACCGATGTTCTGACTGAGCCAACTGTTACTCATAATGCGGCAGGCTTTAATTCTCTAAAATATTTACCGAAAAATCCTAATGTAACATTAAATTTAAGTATTTCTGATAAAGAAACTGGTGGTACTGTTGGAAGTGGTTTATTTTCGAACTTTATAATTTCTTGTGAACGATTATATGATGGAAACTATAAAAATATAAGTTCTTTATCACAGGCAATAAACTATGTTGTAGACTATCAAATTAATAATACAACTGCAGGAAACGCTGCATTTAATGGTAATATTCCTCTTACCGATTTGAGTGATGGTATTTATGGACTCCGATTAATATTTAAGGATCAGAGTGGAAACGAGAGTGCATGGCCAGAAGATGGGGCTGAAGGAGAGAAAAATTATTACTATTTTGCATATGATAAAACAGCTCCATTTGAGAATGTTAGTACACCTGTTATCTTTACGGAAGCAACTGATAGTTCTGCATTTACATTGGCTTGGAATGAATCGTCATATAATGATTTAAAAGAAACAAAAGTAGAATATAAGATTGGTTCTGGTAGCTATAATACTTTAACGAATATTGAGAATGAATCTGGAAAAAGATCATATAGTATATCAACTCCAGAACAGGGAAAACGTTATGATTTCAAGTTTACCTGGAAAGATTATGCTAACAATACATATACGTATACTCCAACCTTCTATACGAGACCTGCAACACCAACAAACGTTGTTTTGTCTACAGCTCATGGAACGTCTGTAACAATTTCTGGAACTAAGCCTAGCGGAGCTACTTATTCGAATATACGAATAAGATATCGTGAGAAGGGTACAGAAGACTGGAGATATACAATTAATGTTGGCAGTTCGGATATAAGTGGTGGTAGGACAATCTCTAGCCTTGCTAATGGTACTAAATATGAATTTGAAGTTTGTTCTTATGATGTAAATAGCGGTAAGTATAGTATTCCTTTCAAGAGTGGAAGTGAATATCCAACATTTATCACTACACCAGCTGCCGTACGAATCACTAGTGCTTCATTTAATGCTTATACAAATAAGGGTTCTATAACTTATATGCCTCCTTCAAGTGGAGACTATACAGGAATTAAATTTGTTTGTTCTTCAGATTCAAGCTTCCCAAGCAATACAACAACAACTAAGACTGATACTCTTGAAAAATCACAAATAACTACTAATTCATCTGGTACTACAACTAAAACATTTACAGAGCTTACACCTGGAACCTTATATTACTCAAAGGTAATTGCGTGGTATGAAACAGAAGATAACTGTGTTGAATCTTCTATTTGGGGGCCTTATTCAACTTCACCAGTTCCAGTAACAAATCTTAATTATACACGAGATTCAAACAGTATTACTCTTACATGGAATAAACCTGCGGGCAATTATTCTTCTTATGTAGTTTCATACAAAAAAATATCTGATTCAACTTGGACTGAAAAAACTATTACCGATACAAATAAGTCTGTTACAAGTTATACTATTACTAGTCTTGCGGCTGGTACATCATATAATGCAAAGATTATTGCCAAATCTAATAACTTGAAGAGTACTGAAGTTTATATGGGAGGAACCTCAACCTCTTCAGTTCAACTTTATCCTAATGTTGTAACAAACTTTACTGTAACGGCAAACTCTTCATCAGAAACTCAGGTTTCTTGGACTAAACCTGCTGGTACATATACAAAACTTTACCTTTATGAATCAGCTACATCAGAAGGCCTTTCATCAGCAACCGCTATTGATGTAACAGATAAAACTTCGTATACGTTTACTGGTCGTTCAAGTGCAACTCAATATTACTATAAGGTTCGCTCTTATATCAGCAGTTCACTGTATACAGATTCGGATATAAAGAGTTGTATAACTGATATAAACCCGGTAGTAAAAGGTAGTTTCTATGGAGAAAACTCAACAACCATAAGAATGTACTGGAGTGTTCCAGATAATTATGATGGAATCAGGATATATAGAGACGGTACTCTTATAAAGACCATTACATCGTCTCAAATGTCTTCATATGGTAGTAGTCCTTCAAATTATTATCGTGATACATCTTTGATTTCAAATAAGTTGTACTCATATACAATTACTTCTTATAAAACTTTTAATGATACTGAGAAAACGGCAAGCGTAAATTATGGTTCTGCTCGAACAATGGCCGCTTGTGTATCTAATCTTACCGCAACTGTTCTTAGTTCAAGTTCTATAAAATTAACATGGACAAATCCTTCTAATACTGATTATTGGGTTAATACATATATTTATAAAAAGAAGTCTGGAGGAAGTCAGGAATTAGTATCTTCATGGTCTGGAAAGACTACTACAACTTATACTGTTAATAATCTGGATGGTGGTACTCTTTATACATTCTATGTTAAGACTTCAGATGCATCCGGTGCACAGAATAATGCTGGTGGAAAAGATGCAAGTACAAATCTTGCTACTGCGTCAAGTATAAGTTATACGGCAGCTGAAACTTCGATTACTTTGTCTTGGACAAAACCAAGTGGAAGTTATGATGGTATTAAGATTTATAAAAAGCTTTCAACAGATTCTAGTTATCCAAGTACACCTGCTGTAACAGTTAGTAATACTGCTACATCTGCTTCGATTTCAAGTCTTTCGGCTGCAAATACATATAACTTTAAAGTTGAAACATATAAGACTTCATTTACTTCGCAATCAATAGAAAAAACAAGTTGTTATACAAAGACTTATGCTCCAGCATTATCTGTAAAGAGCCAAACTGAAACTTCTATTACTGTTAGGTTGCGTCAAGGATATGCTAATGGTGGAACATATGTTTATTATAAGAAACATTCTGATTCTACATATGCATCAAAATACACAGGAAACTCTTCTTCCGGAGAGTATGATTATACAATTAGTGGACTTACTCCAGGTGTAAAATATGATTTCTATGCAACCTCTTGGTATGGCACATCTACAAATTCTTCTACCTCAAGTATAATTTATTATGTAACAGATCCTGCTATGCCAACAGGTGTTAGTGCAAGGGCAAAAGAAGGTAATACGATAGTTAGCTGGAATAAAACCGCTGGACAGGAAAATTATTTCAAGGTTTATTATAAGAAATCTTCTGATTCGTCATGGTCAGATTCTGGTTGGCTTAATGGAATTGGAACTACATCGAATGAATTTACAAACTTGACAGCGGGAACAAAATATGACTTTAAAGTTATAAGTAATTACGATTACTCTTCGGGCAATACAGATTTCGTAGATGGCAGAGATAACATGATTTCTGCAGAGTCAAGTGTATTCACTTTCACAACACCACCAGCACCTGTTACTAATTTGAGTATTTATCAAGATACAGGAATGGGAAGGATAACAATTAAATATACTCCTAATGCTTCAATGAATAGTGTTGATATTTTTGTCGATGGAGTTGCAACAACATCTTCAGTTAGTTCTAGTTCTCCAATGTATTATACCTTTACTATTCCTAACTACAAGCGAAGTAAATCATATACAATTAATGTACGAAGTTATCATACTGGAAATTCTTCTAAATCTGGTTGGTATAATGGTGGTGAAAATGTATATTCTGGCTGGGGAGGAGAGACCTTAAGTAAGAGTTGTACCGTGACAACCTCTACTTCAACAAGTTATATAACTATCAATGGTGGTGATTTTAGTAGTCCTCTTATTAATGTGGTAAAATCTAATTCTCCAGTATCGATTTCTCGCAATCAAGGCGGTGGTGCATTCAGAGGCACAACTGGCAAAACTATTACCCTTACGGAATATTCTATTGGTAAATATGAAGTTATTCAGGCTGTATTTACTGCTGTAATGGGAGCAAATCCAAGTGCTGTACAAGGAAACTTATTACCTGTGACAAATGTAAACTGGTATGCAGTTATGGCATTCTGTAATAAGTTTAGTGTAATGCAGGGGCTTGAACCTTGTTATAAAATTGGAAGTTATACAAACGATTACTGGAAAACAATAAAATATTCTGATGTACCAACTTCTGATAACACAACCTGGAATAAAGCTACTTATGATTTCACTAAGAACGGTTACCATGTACCTACTGAAGCTCAGTGGGAGTTTGCTGCCCGTGGTGGAAGTACAAGTGCTGCAGACTGGAATTATACTTATTCAGGAAGTAGTACAGCAACAGCTGTAGGCTGGATGTCGTCAAATTCAGGTGGTCGTATGCATGATTTTGGTACTAAGTCTCCAAACAGACTTGGTATTTATGATATGACCGGTAATGCAGGAGAATGGCTATCAGACTGGTATAATTCGCATCCTGATAATTCCTATACAGATCCATATGTTCAGTATGTTGCTGTGTCAGGACAACCTTCTTCTACCGGCTCGTATCTTTATGTTATAGATAGTCATATCAATACGGATTATAGCGTAAAATCAAGAGGCACTTTGGTTCCTTATTCTGCAAATTCTAATTATGGCTTCCGTCTGTGTCGTAATAGGGAGATTGATAAGTAAGACTATAGTTACCGTCTAAAACGAATTAGTATTTTTTTTTGACGGTGACTGGTTTGAAGATTAATAATCAGAATTCAACGTTACTTGCTTCCAGATAATTATAAGCAAACCCGTCCATGTCTACGAGTTTGTAGCAGCCGGTGACGGTTACGTCCTGTCCGGGGTTTGGGAAGTCGGCGGGGTAGTGATGGTCACCTGGCCAGATGAACTCGAGACCTTGCTGGCAGCAGGCGGTGGCATCTGGAACGACTACGGCGTAAAAGAGTTCGCCAGTTTCAGGATTTGTGTAGGTTTCGAACCAGCCTTTTACTTTTATTACTTTTTCTACGTAATCTTCGGGCATTATGAGCATGTCGAAGATTGTTGAGTAAATCATTGTGGCGGACATTTTTGTGAGGTCGAAGTCGGGTTTTGAAGAGGTATTTGCTTTTGTTTCGGGGCTGGCCTTTGCAACCGGTGTTTGGGCGGCTGTTTGTGTGGAACTCGGTGAAGCTTCGATTGTCTTTTTACTACATGAGAGCAAAGCGTTAGGGATTGTCGCGAGCAGACCGCAGGCCAGAATGGCCGAGGACTGACGAGCTAAAGCCCGACGGCAACGAAGTTGCCGGAACGCCCAAATCTTTTTGAAAAAAATCATACTTTTATTTTATCAAAACTCCCATGATTGTAAATATCAAAAATGCGGCGAGGTCTGCAGCTACAATTGTGCTTCCTACCGGGGTGCCGGCAAGAATGGAAATTAAAAGGCCTGTAACTGAACATATAACAGAAACTGCTGCTGAGCAAATTGTAACTGAACGGAAACTTTTGAAAACTCTCATAGCTGAAAGGGCCGGGAATATTACCAATGCCGAAATCAAAAGGGAGCCAACAAGGTTCATTGCCAGAACTATGATTACTGCGATTATGATTGCTATTACCAGATTGTAGGCCTGAGCGTGGGTTCCGACTGCGGTTGCGAAATTTTCGTCAAAGGTTACGGCAAATATTTTATTATAGAAGATAATGAAGGCTATTATTACTGCAATGGAAAGCCCTGCACATAGCCATACTTCGCCTGCAGTTAAGGTGAGAATTGATGTTGAGCCAAAAAGTGTACTGCAGACATCGCCTGTAAGATTTGATGAGGTTGAAAAAATATTCATCAGAAGATAGCCGATTGCAAGGGAGGCTACAGAAATCATTGCAACGGCCGCATCTCCCTGAATCTTTGTATTTTTACCGGTGCGCAAAAGAAGAACGGCGCATATGATGGTTAATGGCAAAACTATGTACATGTCATTTGGAATTTTGATGATGGTGCCTAAAACTGTTGCAAGGCAGATTCCTCCAAAGGCTACATGTGAAAGTCCATCGCCTATAAATGAAAAGCGTTTGAGTACAAGGGTAACACCCAGCAGGGAAGAGCAGAGGGAAATTAAAACACCGACTATAAAGGCATAGCGTACAAAGGGAAAGCTAAAGTATTGAATTAATGTTTCTATCATATTCCTTTACGTCTCCAAAAAAGGTTTTGCTGCCACTTGTGCCAATGTGTAAAACATGGCTGGCATATTTTAAGGCAGCTTCTGTATCGTGCGAAATCATAATGATTGTAATTCCGTCTTTGTTGAGCTGCTGAATAAGGGTGTACATTTCTTCTGTGGCGGCCGGGTCGAGTCCCGTTACCGGCTCGTCCAGCAAAAGCATTTTCTGTGCGGCACAAAGCGCGCGCGCCAGCAAGGTTCTCTGCTGCTGTCCACCCGAGAGCTCGCGGTAGCACTTTTTTGCAAGGTGTGTGATTCCGAGTTTTTCCATTGCGGCCGCTGCCAGTTGTTTTTCTTCTTTTATATAAAAGGGGCGTTTTCCGCAGCGGGACTGACAGCCCGAAAGAACAATTTCGCGTACACTTGCCGGAAAATCCCGCTGAACTTCAGTCTGCTGAGGCAGGTAGCTGATCTCATCCGGCAAAAGTCCGTCGCCTGTAGAGATGCTGCCGGAGAGAGGTTTTAGCAGGCGGAGCAGGCTTTTCATAAGGGTTGTTTTACCCGAACCGTTTTCGCCCAGAATGCAAAGGTAATCTCCTTTATTTACGCTGAAAGAGAGATTTTCGATTATTGTTTTTGTACCATATCCAAGGGAAAGGTTTTTACATTCAAGTTGTGACATTCTTGTCCTGTTTGAAATTTGATAATGATTATCAAATTATGCCATATTTAGAATTATTATACAATATTTTTTTACAAGATTAAATTTCCATATTATAATAGAGTATTATGACAGTTTTTGCGACATTTGTTATAGTTTTATTAACAGTCACTTATGCAAGTGTACTGACTTTGAGATGGTTTGCGCTGGAGTTTATTTACAATGATGCTGCCGCTATGTGGGGAGGCACACTTCCAAACATTATGGTTGCATCTCTTCTTTTGTTCGTAGCAGTTGCAATTGGTTATTATATTGCCAGACCTTTTGACCGAATAATCAGACAGATAAAGACAGAAAATAGAAAGGCTACCGAAGAAGAAATTCTTGTCTGTTTAAAAAGTTATAAAGGCATTATCACTCTGATTATTGTTGCAAACGTAATCGGCTTTTTTATTGGTCAGATTATCATTGTCTGGATTGGAATTGCAAATGGAAACAATGTTTATTATTTTTCCCGCGTTTTTCTTGTAATTGCCCAGGCAATGGCATTCGGTGGAATTTCAGCTATCACGGCAATTAAGGTAGTAGATTATCTTTTGATTAAAAAGCGCCAGATGCTGGGCATATCTTCTACTGCTGGCTATAAGGGCCGTACCTTTGGAATTACGGTTTCCATTGGTCTTGTCTTTTTCATTTCACTTTATTTTTTGGGAATGAATATGCTGACCGTTCCTTATGGCATTCTGCTGGAATCTCATAACGGAACCTTTACCGGTGATTTGCTTGAGGCCTTTTTTAAAAAGGGTGCTCTTTGCATTATTCTTTCAATGGTGATTGGCGCTGTTCCTTTCTTAACGGTTTTACATGGTCTTTCCAAGCGAATTAAGGTAACCAGAAGGCTTCTTAATAAGATTGCAGATAATGGTGATTTAACGGAACGCATTGATATTACTGTTGTTGATGATTTTGGTCTTTTGATTTCTTCTATAAACAAGCTGATTGCAAGACTTTCCGGCATGATCAAGGACTTTAAGATAGAAACCGGGGCTGTAACTGAGTCGGCAAGCGTGCTTTCAAAATCTGCAAAATATGCTTCCGGTGCCCTTGGGGTTGTATCTCATTCCCTTCAGCATATTGATAAGAACAGTAAGCATCAGAGCGAGCTTGTTGAAATAACTGATGATAATATCATGGTTCTTGCTGATAGCATTGATACTGTAAAGCTTCATGTTACCCAGCAGACGGAATCTGTTCAGAGCATTTCTGCGGCCATTTCCAAGATGACAGACAGCATTTCTGAAGTTGCTGAAACTGCGCGTCAGGCTCAGTTTGTTTCTCAGGGACTTTCTGAGCGTTCGGAGATTGGTAATGCCGCTGTTGAACACGCGGTTAATACAATGAAGGAGATTCAGACTGTATCTGAAGAGGTCCGCAAGCTTTTGCTGGTAATTCAGGGTATTGCTTCGCAGACCAATCTTCTTTCCATGAATGCCGCAATTGAGGCGGCCCATGCGGGCGAGTTTGGTGCAGGCTTTGCCGTTGTTGCTGATGAGGTTCGTTCGCTGGCTTCTTCTTCATCTTCAAGTGCGCGAGACATTCAGGTTAAGATTAAGGAGATGATGGAAAAGACCAAGGCGGGTGTAGAAGCCATTGTTTCTGCGGGTGCTGCCTTCCAGGGAATCCGCGATAATGTTGTTGAAAACGCTAAACTGGTTAAGGATATTTATGATGCCATGATGGAGCAGAATAAGGATGCTTCTGAAACCAAGCAGGCCGCTGATGAAATGGTTGAAGCCATTCATGCTATTCGCGACCTTGCTGAAGAAGAAACCGAAAGTGCTGATAAGCTGCGCGAGTCCATGCAGTCGGTTGTTGAGGCGTCAAAATCTACTGTGCTGGCGGTTCAGGAAAGTCTGGAAGCAACTGAAAATATGAAGGATACGGTAAATAAGGTTGATACTTCTGCGGCCGGTAATATGGAATCAATTGAAAAAATCCACAGCCACGTGGAAAGGTTTATTGTTTAATTTAACTTTTGTGTCATTGTCCGGCTTGACCGGACAATCTGTACATTGCTTGTGTTGTGCAGATTCCCGTGTCAAGCACGGGAATGACAGAAACTGTGTGATTGCGAGCCGAAGGCGAAGCAATCTATTTAAAAATCTTCTTGAATTCACCAAGCAAAATATCTGTTTCGATTGATGCATCCAGATTAGTAATCTTTCCCTTCTCTTTATAGAAGTTGATGAGAGGCTCTGTCTGCTCGCGGTAAACGTCCATGCGGTGAAGGATAGATTCCTGCTTGTCGTCGTCGCGCTGATAGAGTTCTCCGCCACACTTGTCGCAAACACCTTCAACTTTTGGTGGAAGTGTAAGTACATTGAAGTTAGCTCCACATGCCTTGCAAACGCGGCGTGTAGAAAGACGGCGGATTACGATTTCGTCTTTGATTTCAAAGTTTACAACTTTTACGTCGTTTACGAGTTTTTCGAGCATTTCTGCCTGTGGAATTGTGCGTGGGAATCCGTCAAGAATGTATCCGTTTTTGCAGTCATCCTGTGCAAGGCGGTCTTTTACAAGTTCGAATGTGAGTTCATCGCTTACGAGTGAACCTGAATCAATAATAGCCTTTACTTTTACTCCGAGTGGAGTCTGTGCCTTAATATTTGCACGGAAAATATCACCTGTAGAAATGTGTGGGATTTTGTAGTCTTCTGCAACTTTTACTGCGAGAGAACCTTTTCCAGCTCCCGGTGGGCCTAAGAAAATGAAATTATTCATTAAATTTTTCCTCCGTAACGGCAATTTTGTGTGCCGCGTAAATGTTTATATATTCTTCTATTTTATTATGAAAGTGATTTTCGGGCAAGGGAAAAAAAGAAATTCCTCACAGAGGACACAGAGGCCACGGAGGAAATATATATATTATAAGCTCTGTGGCCTCCGTGTGCTCTGTGAGGGATAAAATTTTGTTGACTATATCACCATTCGTTTATAAATTTAATATATAGACCCCGCACCAAGTTGGGGTGACGAATTTTATTTTTGAGAGGATAATAATGAAAAAGATTTCGAAGGGGCTGATTGCCTTGATTATTGTGCTTGTTTGTGTGCTTGGAGTTTTTTCTTTCTATAAGAATACTTACAACTCGCTGGTTTCGATGGACGAGGATGTTTCTGCAAGCTGGGCTGAGGTACAGAACCAGTATCAGCGCCGCCTTGATTTGATTCCAAACCTGGTTTCTACCGTAAAAGGTTACGCTAAGCATGAAAGCGATGTGTTTACTCAGGTTTCTGAAGCCCGCTCAAAGGCTGGTGGACAAATCAATATCAGTGATGAAGTTTTGAACGATCCGGAAGCTTTTGCCCGCTATCAGCAGATTCAGGATAATCTTGGAGCAAGTCTTCAGAGACTTTTGATGGTAACCGAGCAGTATCCTGAACTTAAGGCTGACCAGAACTTCCTTGCTTTGCAGGATCAGCTTGAAGGAACTGAAAACCGCATTACAGTAGCACGTAATCGCTTTAATGATACAGCTAAAGGTTACAATAAGAGAGTTCGTCAGTTCCCTGCAAGTATTATTGCTAATATGAGTGGCTTTAAGACCCGCCCATATTTTACTGCAAGTGCAGAAGCCCAGAGTGCTCCTAAGGTTGAGTTCTAATGAAATATAAAACTTTAATAAAAAAGCTTAAGCTTCGTGATGAAGATTTTAAGGCAATTAAAGAAGCTGTAGCCACTGCAGAAGCAAAAACTACCGGTGAAATTGCAGTTGCAGTTACACCGGAAAGTGCACGCTATTGCTTCTGGGAACTTCTAGCTGCAGACTTTTTTGGTGCTCTTGTACTAGTCGCGATGCTTCCTTTTTCTGATAAGATTCAGGCCTTGTACCACAGACTTTACTGGCAGAATGAGCCAAGCTGGATTCTTCCGCTGTTTTTTATAATCAGTTGTCTTGCGGCTGTAATTCTTGCTTTTTATGTTGCAAATATTCCGGCTGTGGACAGGCTTGTTATTCCCCGCTCTGTGCGAAAGACCTGTGTTACAAACCGTGCTTTCCGTTATTTTACTGAAAGCGGAGTATATGACACTAAGGAACATTCGGGTATTCTGATTTTCGTTTCTTATATGGAACGTCAGGTTCGTATTGTAGCTGATTCTGGTATTTCAAAGCATATTTCTCAGGATTTGTGGAATCTTATTGCAGATGAACTTGCAGAAAATCTTCGAAAGGGTGAAGCAGCTAAAGCTTTCACTACTGCAATTGAAAAATGCGGCGAACTGCTTGCAGAATATTTTCCGCCTCATGAAGAAAATCCAAATGAGCTTCCTGACGGGCTTGTGATTCTGGAGGATGCAGAATGGTAAGATTTGATAGAATTAATCAGATGAAACGACTTCTCCAAACTTTTGCGATTGCATTTTTACTGGCAGTGTTCCCTGCATTTGCAGCAAATGTGCCAGCCCTTAAAGGACGTGTAAACGATTATGCAAAAATAATCCGTGACGGTGATGAGCGTGAGATAGAAGAATATCTTGCGGGAGTAGAGCAGAGTACAGGTATTCAGATTGCAGTTCTTACAATGCCTTCATTAGATGGCGAAGATATTGCATCTTTTGGAATTAAGGTTGCTGATAAATGGAATCTTGGAGACAAGGATAAAGATAACGGTGCGCTTTTAATTGTTGCCTACGCTGAACACGATTTACGAATTGAAGTAGGAGACGGACTTGAAGGTTCTCTTACAGATGCAAAATGCGGTTTAATTTTACGCAACGTAATAATTCCTGAATTCAGAGATGGAAACTATTCTGCAGGAATCAAAAAAGGCGTTATGAATATGGGGGCTATTGCAACAGGTGATGAAAGTGCAGTTTCTCGAAGTGTTCGTGAAGGTACAGATAATTCTGGTGATGATAGTCTTGTGCCGGTTTTTGCAATTCTTGTATGGCTTATCTTCTTTGTAAGC
>OCVV011244740.1_pt1 | contig 24803 bp, 22 predicted proteins | sample 1539721 | NCBI WGS metagenome assembly OCVV01 (sample SAMN02144230, study PRJEB22623) | gut metagenome | biome: sheep rumen | host: Ovis aries | place: New Zealand
AATATTCTTGATGATGAAACTATCCAAGTTAATCTTGATGAAATAAATATGTTACCAAATGAAGGCGCAACAAATAACAATACAAATACTAACACAAATAACAAAGCAAGATATTCCTACAGTGTAGGAGAAAATGATTATACAATATCTTTCACAGATGACGCAGATAGAACACATGCACTTGATGTAAGATCTTTCATGGATGCTATAAAAAATGCAAAAGAACATGGTGCATCAGAAGATGAATTAAATGTTTCTGAATCAGTAAAACAAACAATAAATGAATTACTTAAAGATGAAGGTGAGTTCATCGATATGTATTCAATACAGATTATATATGCTAATACTACAATAGAAAGAATAGACGGTGGATTTGAATTTAGAATCAAAATTACAGATGAAATGAAAAAATATGATTCATTAAAACTTGTTGATATTGGTAACATAGAAAACATTGCTGATAATCCAACAAAAGGTGACGTTGTAGAAATGAAAAAAGACGGTGATTACTTAGTAGGCACATTACAACACTTAAATATGTATGCACTTGTGGGATCTAATAAAACAGTAGAAAATCCGAAAACAGGAGTAGTATCATACGGAACAACAGGATTAATCGCAATTATCACATTAGGTGGAGCATATATGTTATGTAAAAAGAAAATGAGTAACTAATACTCATTTTTTTACAAAAAATAATGGATTTTAATCCATTATTTTAGCATGAACAACTAATCTTTTATCGCCAGTATTATTACAAGTAGACAATGTAATCATTTTATCATTAATTCCATACTCAACGCCAAAATCATGAATACTTCTTCCTTTTATCATATTTATGAAATTAACATAGTCTTCATCAGAAAAATTAATATATAAATAATCATTTGTATTATCTATAACATAAACAGAAAAAATTCTGGCCTTTAATTGTTTAGATGGGGTATTAAAAATAATATCTAAATTATCAGGATTATTATACCAAGACTCCTGTAAAACATAACGTAGAGTAGAAAACATTGAACTTCCAATAACATTATGTCCATAAATTATAGTATTTTGATCCATATTATCTATATTATTTCTATAATCTATAAAAATCCATCCATTAGAATTACTATCCTTATTAAAATCATGATTTAAATAAAAATCATTATCACTAGATTGAACAATTGGATAATTAATATTTGTATTATTAACCTTTAACCAAGCTTTAGTATCACTGTTAATAGACATCAATTTATCAAAAGATTCTTCATATTTTGTATTATATGCATTAATAATCTCTTGTTCTTCATCATTAGAAATATCTTGATCAGATTTGTTTAAATCAAATTCATCATATGTAGTATCCATATTATTCGCAATTTCTTGTATTTCATCGATATTTTTATTAGTTTTGTCATTATTAAGTTTAACACTAATAAAAACAACTACCTCAAGCAAAACAATAATTAATAAACAAGTTTTAATATTAGTAATACTTAACTGTTTAATAAAGTTCTTCCTAATATAATCAATGCTATAAATAATTTTTAATCTGCTGTTGCAATCCTTAATAAGTACTTTATTAACAACTTTCAATCGCTTCATTGTATCATTAATAACTTTAGTATTATCCAAATTTTGATAAATAACAATTTTAACATTTCTTTTATTAGTTTTAGATAAAATCTTATATATGTCTTCAATCATTGAAATATCATAATCATAAATATAAATTGTTTTTAAATTTCTATTGATTTGACAAAATGTTTCAAAGTCATTCAAATCAGTATTATTAAACTTTTCAAAAATTTTAATAGTTTTACGATAATAAAGTTTAGTATAATTTACTAAATTATTTTGATAAACAAAATTACTAATAGAAATTATTTCGCACCTTAAATCAACAACAACTCCATTATCACAAAGCTTTTCCAACATAAAAGATGGAATTTCAAAACAATTAATAAACTTTAAATAAGGACAATTAAGTAATTTTTCATAAACTTTATAACTAATAGTAATATCAGGTATTATATAAAGCTTGGTAATATATTTAATATTATTAGTAATATCTAAAACAATTGGTACTATATCAAACTCTTCAATAACTAACTTATTTATTTTTTTATCTTTAATTATCTCAGTCAAAAAACTGCTCATTATATTAATATTATTTTTTAAATAAGAATCACTAAATATTAATTCATCATTAGAAATAACATTAGTATTCATTAAAGTTTTAGTTAAATCTTTTTCTTCCTTAGTTTTATCAATTTTATATCTAAAATTAACAGTATCATTACTAAAACTAATTAATATTTTCTTCATAATACCAACCTCTATTATCTATATAATATAATACCACAAAATTCGACAATATAAAAGAAAAAATTAGGAAACCTAAAAAAAATGTTATATAATATTTATAGGTGACTAACATGAAAATAAATAAAATTCAAAGAAAAAACAATAAATATAAAATAATATTAGAAGACAATACTATAATAGAAACATACGATGAAGTAATTATAAAAGAAAATATACTATATAAAAAAGAAATAACAGAAGAATTAAAACACAAAATTGAAAAAGAAAATCAATACTATGATATATATAACAACATATTAAAATATATCAAAACAAAATTAAGAAGTGAAACAGAAATAAGAGAATATATAAGAAAAAATGAGATAGATAAAAAAATAGAAGAAGATATAATTAATAAACTAAAATCAACAAAATTAATAGATGATAATATATATGTTCATGCATATATACATGACAAAATAATGTTTACAAACGATGGACCATTAAAAATAAAAAAAGACCTATTAAAAAATAAAATAGATGTAACACTAATAGAAGACGAACTAGAAAAACTAGATAGAGAAGAATTACAAGAAAAACTAAAAAAACTAATACTAAAAAAAATGAATACAAATACAAAATATTCAAATAATATGTTAAAACAAAAACTAATTAATTACTTTATGAATTTAGGATATGAAAAAAGTGATATAGTAGATATTATAGAAAATAATCAAACACAAAATAATGAAATAATAAAAAAAGAATATAACAAAATATATAATAAACTAAAAAATAAGTATGAAGGAGAAGAATTAAAAAGAAACATAAAACAAAAACTATATCAAAAAGGATTTAGCATAGATGAAATAAATAATGTAAATTAAAAAAGATAGAGTAATCTATCTTTTATTGTGCATTTTCAACTTTAGCATTCTCAACAGTTGATTTATAGGTATTTTTTAATTTAGTATCTGCAATATTTAAGTTGTATTTACTTCTGATTTTATCCCAAGTAGTAACCTTTAAATTTTGATCATTTTGTAATTTATCAGTAACTATAGAATCTTTAATAGTATCTTTCAAATTATCAAGAGATTCTTTTTCATTTTTCTTAACTAAATAAATAATATGATATCCATATTGAGATTTAACAGGAGTAGTAGTATATTTACCTTCTTCAAGATTGTAAGCAGCATTATAGAATTCAGTTACATAACCTTCTTTTGTAACATTATTAATAACACCACCGTTAGCAGCACTTGCAGTATCTTGAGAATTATCTTTTGCTAATTGTTCAAAATCAGCACCTTGATTCAACATATTAATTAAATCAATTGCTTTATTATAAGCAGCTGTTTCAGCATCTGTTTTTTCAGAATCACTAGCACCATCTTTAACCTCTGGAATAATTAAAATATGCTTAACATTTAATTCTTCAGAAATTTTTTCATCATAATACTTTTTAATTTCTTTATCAGTTACTTCATCCTTTAAATAATTTTTAGTAACCTCATTCATCTTATAATCAGAAATTAAAACTTCTTTAAAAGCATCCTCAGATGAATATCCAGCACTTGATAATGCTTGATTGAAATCCATTCCATATTGTTTATATTGTAACTTATATTGAGAAATCATTGAATCTGCATAAACAGAAGCAGCTTCATTGTCCTCCATTTCCTTATTAGCAATATAAGAATCAACTAAATTAATTAAAATAGATGTACCATATTGATCCTTCATTGCATCATATAATTCGTTTGCAGTAAAATCCTTTCCATCAACAGAAGCAATAACTTCTTCGCCATTACTTAGCTTAGGAGATTTACTACAACCAGTAAATACAACTAAAGCACACATAATACCTAAAACTTTCTTTTTCATGTTATCTCCCTTCAAGTATGTCTTTTTCATACATAAATATTCTAGCAAAAAAAAAATAAAAATACAATAATTTAAGAACAACTAATCACATATTCATAAAATTTTCATAAAATAAGGTGAAAAGAAAAAAGGAGGATCGATATTATGTGTAATAATACAGGCGTATCTGGAGCAGCTATCGTATTAGTTCTATTCATTCTTTTAATAATTATACTTGGAGCTTATATTTAAGGAGGTTTTTATGTCATGTGAAAAGAATTGCCAAAACCAATGTACTAACACAAATAGTGGAAATGGAACAGGTTATATAATCCTTATAGTTCTATATATCTTATTAGCAATCATACTAGGTTCTTGGTTGTGGTAAAAAAATAAAAAGCAAAAATACATGAGTATAACTTATGTATTTTTTTAAAAAAGTGTAAACCTTTACAAAAAAATCAAAAAACTATTTACTTTTTAACATAAAATATATATAATAATGGTGAGCAGTGGTAAAAAGTGGGGGAAAGTGGGTGATTTTACATGCTAATGGGAGAATATCATTACAATATTGATGATAAAGGAAGATTAACTATACCATCAAAATTAAGAATAGAACTTAAAGAAACATGTATAATCACAAGAGGTTTAGATAAATGTTTATTCATCTATTCACAAGAAGAGTGGACAAACATTATAGAAAAATATCGAGAACTACCCAACACAAAAGACGCTAGAAACTTTATGAGATTCTTTTTATCAGGTGCAAGTGTCTGCGAATTTGATAAACAAGGAAGAGTAAAAATAAGTGGACCATTGATGGATTATGCAGAATTAGAAAAAGACTGTGTAATAATCGGAGTAAACGACCACTTAGAAGTATGGAGTAAAGAACTTTGGGATAACTTTATGACAAATAACCTTGATGATTTATCAGATATTGCTGATAACCTATTTGGTTCAAATATTTAGGAGGTTTATATGCATAAAAGTGTTTTACTTGAAGAATGCCTAGAATATTTGAATATCCAAGAAGAAAGTATCATCGTCGACTGTACATTAGGATATGGCGGGCATAGTAGTAATATATTAAAGAAAATTAAAAGGGGTTTTCTTTTCGCCTTTGATCAAGATGAAGAAGCAATAAACTATAGTAGAAATCGTCTTGATAAAATATCCGATAACTATGAAATAATAAAATCAAATTTTGAAAACATAAAAAAAGAATTAGAAAAAAGAAATATAAAAAAAGTAAACGGAATTCTTTATGATATTGGAGTATCCAGTCCACAATTGGATGAAGACTATAGAGGTTTTTCATTTCATAAAGACGCTAAACTAGATATGAGAATGGATACATCAAAACCATTCAGTGCATATGAGTTAGTAAATAACTATGAATATAAAGACTTAGTAAGAATATTTACAAATTATGGAGAAGAAAAATATGCAACTAGTATAGCAAAAAAAATAATTAAAGAAAGAGAAACAAAACCTATTGAAACAACTTTTGAATTGGTTGAAATAATAAAAAATTCTGTACCAGAAAAATATAAAAGAGAAAAACATCCGGCCAGAAAGGTATTTCAAGCAATAAGAATAGAAGTAAATAATGAATTAGGAGTGTTTGAAAAAAGTTTAAAAGATGCTTTAGATTTGATTGATATAAATGGAAGAATTTGTGTAATAACATTCCACTCATTGGAAGATAAAATATGCAAAGATATATTTAAAAGTGTATCAGAGATTGATAGTAACTTAAAAAAATTACCAGTAATTCCTGAAGAATATCAACCAAAATACAAAGTAGTAGCAAATATAAAACCAAGTAAAGAAGAATTGGAAATCAATCCAAGAGCTAGAAGTGCAAAATTAAGAGTAATAGAAAGGGTAAGATAATATGAGCAGAAAAAGAGTAAAAAGGGTTAAAATTACAAAAGGTGAAAAATTATTATATGCATGCGCTATTGTTGCTCTATGCGGAACTTTTCTATTAAAAATTTTTTGTAGTGCAAGCATTGGAAATTTAAATATTATAGTTGAAAAATTAAAAGCAGATGTATCAACACAAGCAAAGAAAAATGAATCATTAACTATGCAAGTAAATGAATTAACATCATTTGATTATGTTGATGGTATTGTAAAAAATATGGGATTAGCGTATAATAATGATAACATTATAATTATAGACGAATAGAAGGTGCTAAAATGAAAACAAGAAAAAAACAAAATTGGAAACTTCCAAGAAAAACTTTTGTGATTTATCTTGTTTTTCTTTTTGCCTTATTTGTGCAATATATGCATTTAGCAATATTCCCTAAAATATATGGAATAGACATGAAAGCATTTTCATTAAACAGAAACACAATATCAAATACAATATATGCAACACGTGGAAGTATATTCGATAGAGATGGCTCAAGTCTAGCAATAAATGTAACATCATATACAGTAATTGCATACTTATCACCAACAAGAACAGGATCAGGAACAGAAATTAAACACGTACAAGATCCTGAATACACAGCATATAAACTTTCACCAATATTAAATATGTCAGTAGATAAATTAAAAGAATTAATGAGTAAAGATTTATATCAAGTAGAATTAGGACCAGGAGGAAGAGGAATAACAGAATTAAAAAAACAAGAAATTGAAGCTTTAAATCTTCCTGGAATAGACTTTATAGAAGATCAAAAGAGATACTATCCAAATGGAGACTTCGCATCATATGTAATAGGATACGCTAAAAAAAATGAAGACGGAAGCATAATAGGGGAAATGGGTATTGAATCAAAATATGACGAAATACTAAAAGGAACAGATGGATTTGAAGAATATCAACAAGACCTTAACGGCTATAAAATACCAGATACAAAAGAATTTAGAACAAACCCTGAAAATGGAAGCAATATATATTTAACAATTGATTCAAATATACAAAGATTTCTAGAAACAGCAGTAAAAAACAATACAAAAAAATATAATCCAGAATGGATGCTAATATCAGTTATGGATGCAAAAACTGGAGACGTTTTAGGAAGTGCTGCAACACCATCATTTGATCCAAACGTAAAAGATATAACAAACTACGAAAATCCATTATCTTCATTCCTATTTGAACCAGGATCAACAATGAAAACATATACATACATGTGTGCAATGGAAAAAGGATTATATGATGGTTCAAAAACATTTGAATCAGGAAAATATAAAATAGGAGACGATACTGTAAAAGACTGGAATGGTTATGGTTGGGGAAAAATTAGTTATGATTTAGGATTCGAATATTCAAGTAACGTTGGAATTGCAAATATAATGAACACAATACTAACAAGAGACGAATTAAAAGAATGCTATCATAAATATGGATTTGATGATATTACAGGAATCGAACTAGGAAGAGAATTAACAAGTGAATTGAACTTTACATATGACATTGAAGTGGCAAATGCAGGATTTGGACAAGGAATTCTAACAACACCAATACAACACTTGCAAGCATTAACAATAATATCAAATAATGGTAAAATGCTAAAACCACATATCGTAGAAAAAATAGAAAATTCAAATACAGGAGAAATAACATACGAAAGACAAAAAGAAGAAACAGAAAAACTAGTAAACGATGAAACACTAAAGAAAATTAAACAACTTATGTATAACGTAGTAAATGGTCAAAATGAAGGAACAACAGGAACCAGATATAAAGTTGATGGGCTAGATATAATAGGAAAAACAGGAACAGCACAAATATATGATGATAAAAATGGTGGATATTTAACCGCAGAAAATGCATATGTTTACTCATTCGCAGGAATGTTTCCAAAAGATGATCCACAAATAATAATATATGCAGCTATAAAAAAACCTAATTTTGGTAATACAATAACAATATCTGAACCAGTTGTAGACGTAATGAAAAACATCGCAAAATACAAAAATATAAATACAACAAAAAAAGAAGAAAATAAAGATATAAAACAATATACATTGGATAACTATATAAACAAGAATAAAGATATTGTTATAAAGCAATTACAAGAAAAAAGACTTAATCCAATAATAATAGGAGACGGAAACACAATAATAGATTATTATCCAAAAGAAAAAGTTGTATCAAATGATAGAATTATATTAATTACAAATGGACAAAATATAACTTTACCAAATATGACGAATTGGTCAAAAAGAGAAGCAAAATACTTATTAGATTATTTAAATATTAAATATACACTAACAGGAAATGGATATGTAAAAACACAAAACATAAAAGAAGGAACACCTATTACGCCAGATATGGATTTACAACTAACACTTGAAAATAAAGTAACAAAAAAAGAGGAAAAAAGAACTTGAAAAAAAGTACTTGAAAAAAAGTGCTTTTTTTGATATTATTAATACATAATAGGAGGACTAAAAAATGAAAAAAAATAAAGGATTTACATTAATAGAATTACTTGCAATTATAGTAATACTCGCAATAATAGCAGTAATAACAGTACCAATAATATTAAATATTATCGAAAATGCAAAGATGGGAACAATACAAGATTCAGCATATGGATATAAAGACGCAATAAATAAATACTATCTAACTAAATTAGCAGAAGATTCTGATTTTGAAATTGCGGATGGAACATACACAAAAGATCAATTAAAAACTATGGGAGTAGCAATAAGTGGAGAGGAACCACATAGCAATACTTGGATTGGGATAAGTAATAATGTTGTCGTAAGTGGATGTATTCAGTTTGGTGAGTATAAAGTAGAAATAATAAATGGAAAAATTGGACCAGTAGAAAAAGGAACATGTGGTGCAGCAGGAGATATTTCTAAAATTAAAATGTATGCCAGCAAAAATTCTACAACTGAAATATCTATAAATGATGTACAAGTTGGAAGCTATATAACTATAGGTGATGATGAAAATAAACAAGGCTTTTATGCAATCTCAGCACCTACTAATGGTAAGTTATTGATATTAGCTGAATATAATATTATACCTAGTGCAGAATGGTATGCAACTATGTCAACACCTATTGAATGGAAACAAGGAGATGCAAGTGAAACAGGATATGAATATTCATATAAGGTGATAGAATTCACACCAACTGTTTATTGGTATAATTGTATGGCTACAACATCAACAACATCAGAACAAGGTCAATGTTCTAAAATCTATGAAAACCTCTATGACGATGAAGAATATGCCTATATTTATGATCAAAACAGTAATTTGTACCAACCTATGGAAATATATAGAGATTATTTAGAAGAAACTGTGGGTAATGGCATAATTACAGATGTAAGACCAATGTCATTTAAAGAAGCAAATTCTATAATAAGCAATTCATGGGTTTATAATCAAACATACTTCTTAGGATCTTCTTCACCAATTGGAGACGGAATGTGGCATATTGATTCAAGGGAATATCCTGAAGGAACTAATTACAGATGTCCATCGTATGGAGATGGCTCATGTTTTTATTATGACGAACACATAACATATACTAATTGTTCTGACAGTGGCTATGGAGTAATGGAATGTTACGATAAATATGGTGTACGTCCTGTTATAGAAATATCTACGCAATTATTTAATTAGAAGTAATAGTTATCAATTAAATGTTATCATAAAAAAATATTATAGTGAGGAACAAAACATACTACTAAATCAAAAATCCTCGTTAACTATAATAGTTTTTTAATGATTAATTATATATATAAAGGAGAACAACTATGAAAAAAAATAAAAACATATTATTGCCATTATATATAATATTAAACATGATATATATATCATTCGGTAGTTTTTTATTTACCCTAAAAAAAATTAAATACAATGAATATTCAAAAGGATATATAATCGCATTAATATTAAATATATTAGTTATAATAACAATATCTATAATAAAGAAAATTAAAAACAAAAAACTTTTGCTTAATAAAACAGATATATTTTTACTATTAATTATTCTGTTTAGTGGAGTATCAGTAATTTTCGCTATAAATAAAGATGTAGCAATATTTGGATTTAAAAATAGATACGAAGGATTATTACAAATATTGTATTATTTCTCTATATATTTCATATCAACGTATATAGAAGAAAAACACAAGAAAAAAATTATATATTTATTATTAATTATTGGAACAATAAATACATTATATGCAATGTTCCAAGTTCAAGAGATGAAAGGAATAATAATAAGATATAATTGGAGTAAACCATCCGCAACAGGTTTTGTCAATAATTCAAATTTTTTTGGAACATTGATGGTACTGTGTTTATCATTTTCACTAGGACTATTCATAGACGAAGAAAAAAACACCTTAAAAATAATATATTCGTTATTAATATTCATTTTTATGGTTGGGCTAATAATAAGCAATACAATGAGTAGCTTTCTAGGAATGCTAATTGAACTAATATTTATAGTAATATACTTAATAAAATACAAAAAAATAAAAAAAATAATAATTATTATACTGATATTTTCGACGTCATTGATTTTAATAACTGCAGCAGGAAAAACAAAAATACTAAAAGATGCGATAAAAACAAAAAATGAAGCAATAGAAATAACTAAAGGCAATATAAATGATAAATATGGAACAAATAGAATATATATATGGAAAAACACATTAAAAAAAGTCCCAGATAATTTATTAACAGGAGTAGGAATAGATAATTTTTACTATGCTTTTGGAGAAAAGCCTTTATCAGATGAAAAGTGGATATATGATAAAGCTCATAATGAATATCTACAAATATTGATAACACAAGGAATATTTAGCTTAATAGCATATTTATCGTTATATGGAACGATAATAATTAAAAAAATCAAATCAAAAGAAAAAAATATATATCTAATACTCCCTATAATAGGTTATTTAACACAAGCCTTTTTCAATATAAGTGTTATAGAAGTTGCACCATTTTTCTACATATCATTAGGGATATTAAATAGTAGGTACGATGAAGTATGAAAAAAGTGAGTATAATAATACCAATATATAATAGTGAAAAAAATCTATCAGAATGTATTAATAGTGTACTGAATCAAACATATAAAAATCTTGAAATAATAATAGTAGATGATAAAAGTACTGATAGAAGCATTGATATAGTAAAAAAAATAAAAGATAAAAGAATAAAATTGATAGAACTAAAAGAAAACAGTGGAGCCGCTATAGCTAGAAACAAGGGAATAGAATTATCAACTGGAAATTATATTTGTTTTTTAGATAGCGATGATTATTGGTACCCAGAGAAGATTCAAAAACAATTGGATTTCATAAAAGATAAGGCATTTATATACAGTGAATATTTATATTTAAAGCCTAATAAAACACATAAAGCCAGTGTTCCTAAATCATTAACCTATGAACAATTATTAAAAAATTCCGCAATATTTACATCAACAGTAATGCTAAATATGGAATATTTAAATAAAGAAGATATATATATGCCTAATATCAGAAGAGGACAAGATTATGGCACATGGTATAAAATATTGAAAAAAGTTAATATCGCATACGGAATGCAAGAAGTTTTAGCAATCTATAGGGTTGGAAACAAATCATTGTCATCAAATAAACTAATAGCAATGAAAAGAACATGGAATCTATATAAAACAGAAAAAATACCACTTTTAAAAAGATTCTATTGTTTTATATGTTATGCATATAATGCGGTTAAAAGAAGAATAAAATAATTAATTTAAATATTAGTATGGAAAAATACTAATATTTTTTGTATAATCTTATAAGGGAGTAGTATGAAAATATAATTAATAATAGGATATGATTTTCATTGCATATAATTTAAAAAATATCAGATAATTAAAGTGTTATTGAAATGGAATTTTAAACGATTACTATGGCTCACATAAAAAATATATATAGAAAAGGTGAAATATGAAAATTAAAAATATATGTATAATCACAAAAGGATATCCATCAGAAAAAAGAATGATTAACACATTTGTTGAACAACTTGTAAATGAATTTTCTAATTATGACATAAAGTGTTATGTAATATCGCCACAATCAATAACACAAATTATTTTTAGAGGCGTGCCAATAAATGAAAAAGTATATAATAGAACAAATACAAATGGAAAAAAAATAGAAGTTTTTTCCCCTTACTACATATCATTTTCAAATATAAAAAAGATAATTAATACCAATTATTTAAATTTATACTCTTTTGAAAAAGCAGTGAACAAAATCTTTAAAAAACTTAATAAAAAAATTAAATTTGACATAATATACGCTCATTTCATCTTTCCATCAGCAATTGTAGCTAATAAATTAGGAAAAAAATATAAAATACCTGTATTTTTTGCATATGGCGAAAATGGAGTACAAAATACGCAGAACTGTCTCGGAATAGATAAAACAAAAAAAATGCTAGAAGGAATAAATGGAGTAATTTCAGTATCTGAAGAAAACAAAAAAAGATTAATTGAAAATAAAATAGTTTCATCTGATTTAATAGAAGTTTTTCCGAATGCCGTAGATAATAATATATTTTTTAAAAAAGACAAATTAAAGATGAGAAAAAAATTAGGATATTCAAAAAAAGATTTTATAATAATTTTTGTAGGTAGATTCATAGATGTTAAGGGAGTAAACAGATTGAGTGAGGCACTCACAAATATTAATAATGACAATATAAAAGCAATATTTATAGGAAATGGCCCAATAAAACCAAATTATAAAAAGACAATATTTGCAGGCCCAGTAGATCATAAAAATATCGTAGATTACTTATCAGCAAGTGACCTATTTGTATTACCAACAATTTCTGAAGGTTGCTGTAATGCCATAATAGAAGCAATCTTTTGTGGCTTACCAGTAATATCATCAAATGAACCATTTAACGATGAAATATTAGATGAAAATTGTTCAATAAGAATAGACACAAAGAAAGTTAATGAGATAGAAAAAGCAATAAACATAATATATAATGATAGTGATTTAAGAATAAAACTTTCAAAAGGGGCACTAAAAAAAGCAAAAAATTTTACTATACAAACACGAGCAAAAAAAATACTGGAATTTATGAAAAGTAAAATCAAATAAAGGAGAAAAATATGAAGTTGGAAGTAATATTATCTGTAATGAATCTAAATAAGAATGAACTAAAAAAGATGAATATAACTAGTAAATGCACTGTTATAAATCAATGCGATAAAAATGGATTTGAAAAATATAATAATTTTACCATATATTCTTATAATGAACGAGGCGCTGCTAATAGTAGAAATAGAGGATTAGAAAATGTTGTAGAAGATATAATTCTAATGTGTGATGACGATGTGGTATATAAAAAAAACTATGATAAAATAGTATTAAAAGAGTTTAAAAACAATCCAAAAGCAGATATGATTATCTTTAATTTTGAAAGCCCAAATAGAAAAAAAAGAATAATAAAAAAAAGAAAAAGATTACATATATACAATTCCTTAAACTATGCCACATGCAATATAGCTTTTAGAAGAAAAAGTATAAGTAATAAAAATATAAGATTTAACCCAACGTTTGGCCCTAATGGGACGTATGGCAAAGCAGGCGGAGATGACACAATGTTTATTGTCGATTTCTTAAGAAATAAACTAAAAATATATTCATGCCCAGAATATTTAGGAATTGTACACCATGAAAAATCAACATGGTTTAAAGAATATAATGAAAAATTCTTTTTTGACAAAGGTGCCTTATTTACTGCAATTATTCCGAAACTACGACATATGATGATTCTACAATATTTATTAAGACATAAAGAAGTAAGAAAAAATTTAGGATTTTATAAATCATATAAATCAATGATCAAAGGTTCAAAACATTATATAAAAAAGGGAGATAACAATGAATAAAAAAATATTTATAACTGGCGTAGCTGGCCTTTTAGGAAGCCATGTTGCAGATAGAATGATAGAATTAGGATATGAAGTAATTGGAGTAGATAATCTCATAGGAGGATTTGTGGAAAATATAAATCCTAAAGTGAAATTTTATAAAGAAGATTGCATTAATTATGAAAAAATAAAAGAAATTATGAAAGGGTGTGATATTGTTTTCCATGCTGCTTGTATCGCACCAGATGGATTTTCTTTGTTCTCACCACACTACATAACACAAAATACATTTGGAATAACTACAAGTGTGTTAAGTGCTGCAGCAGAAAATAAAGTAAAGAAATTTATATATTGTTCGAGTATGGCAAGATATGGCACACAACCTAAAATTCCATATACAGAAGATATGGAATGTTTTCCAACAACACCATATGGTGTAGCAAAATTGGCGTCAGAACAAGTTATTAGTCAAATATGTACTTTAAATAACATAAATTATACAATTTTAGTTCCACATAATATAATAGGTCCAAGACAAAACTATATTGATCCATACAGAAATGTTGCGTCAATAATGATAAATAGGATGTTACAAAATAAACAGCCAATTATATATGGTGACGGAGAACAAAAAAGATGCTTTTCATTTATACAAGATTGTGTATATTGCATAGAAAAAGCTATAATTCAAGATAACTTAAATGGAGAAATAATAAATATAGGACCTGATGAGGAATTTGTAACAATTAATCATTTAGCAGAAGAAATTGCAAAAAATTTAGAATTTGAACTAAAGCCTATATACACAAAAGAAAGACCAAACGAAGTAAAAGCAGCAGTATGTTCGTCAGACAAAGCAAGAAAATTAATTGGATACAAAACAAAAATTTCTTTTGAGGATGGTATAAAAGAAATGATAGCAGATATAAAAGAAAGAAAACCAAAAAAATTTAAGTACACACATCCATTAGAAATAAATAATGAAAAAACACCTGAAACATGGAGAAAACAAATGATGTAATAAAATCAAATAATACATAAAAATAAAATTAAGGATTTGATAAAATGAGAACACAACTTTCAATAAAAAATGCAATAACACAATTCATAACAAATGTAGTCACAATTTTATTTTTATTTATAGGACAAAATATATTTATAAAGATACTTGGAATACAGTACAATGGATTAAATGGACTATTTACAAATATACTAACCATACTAAACTTATTTGAATTAGGAATAGGAAGTTCGATAACATACAATTTATATAAATATATAAAAAACAATGATACAGAAACAATAAAATCGATAATGCGTTTCTATAAAAAAGCATACAACTATATATCAATAGCAATACTAATAATTGGATTATTAATAACACCATTTATAAAATACACAATAAAAGATATTACAATAGATATAAATATATATATAGTTTACATATTGTTTTTACTAAGTACAGTAGCAACTTATCTAAATTCATACAAAAGAAACATAATAATAGCTAATCAAAAAAACTATATAATAAATATAGTAGAGATAATATATATAATAGTATTAAATATAGCACAAATATTAGTACTATGCTTAACTAAAAACTATTATCTAGATCTAATAATAAAAATTGTTTGCATACTGCTAGAAAACATAATAATAAGTATAAAAGCAAATAAACTTTATCCGTACTTAAAAGAAAAAAATAAAAAAACTATAAACAAAAATATTAAAGAAAATATAATAAATAAAGTAAAAGCACTTGTAATTCATAAAACGTCAGGCGCAGTAACAAATGGAACTGATAATATATTAATATCAGCATTCATAGGAATTACAACAACAGGATTATATACAAATTATAATTATATAATAATATCAGTAAAAAAAATATTCGGCAATATAATTCAAACCTCAACGTCAAGCATAGGGAATCTATTGATAGAAAATAACAAAGAAAAAAACTATGAAACATTTAGAAAAATTAATTTTTTAAATTTTTGGATAACTGTGTTTACATCTACATGCTTATTATTATTAACAGAAACATTCATTAAAATATGGTTAGGTAAAGAATATTTGTTAGAAAATTCAGTACTAATAGTATTGGTAATAAATTATTTCCAAACTATGATGAGATCATCATATGGTTCATTTAAAGATGCAGCTGGAATATGGATAGAAGATAAATATATTCCATTAATACAATTATCGATAAACTTAATATCATCAATAATACTATTAAAACTAATTGGATTAAAAGGAGTATTTATAGGAACAATATTAAGTAGTCTAGTATTATGGTGTTATAGCTATCCTAAATATGTATATAAAAAATTATTTAGCAGGAAAATAAAAGACTATATAAGAGAAACATTACTACATATAGTAATATTTATTTTAATAGAGACATTATCATTTATACTAAACAAATTTAGTAATAATATAATAATGTCAATTGTAATTAGTATTACCATACCAAACATAATTCTATTTATTATATATAGAAAAAGTGAAGAATTTAAATATTATAAAAAACTAATAAAATAATTGACAAAACATCAAAGTAGTGTTAATATTTATTTAGACACGAAAAGGTGTTTTTATTTTAGAAAAAATTTGAAAGGAAACAAGTATGAAAAAAGTATTATCAAATGTTAGAAAAGAAATGAAAAAAGTTAAATGGCCAACAAAGAAAGATATGATAAAATATAGTATCGCAACACTATCAATAATTGTATTTTTCTGTGTGTTCTTCATAGCTAGTGACTTAATAATAATGGGTATAAAGGAGTTAATGAAATAATGCAAAAAGAATGGTATGTAGTTAACACTTATTCAGGACATGAAAATAAGGTAAAAGAAAAACTAGAAATGCGTGCAAGCTCAATGGGTATGGAAGACTATATCTTTAGAGTAGTTGTACCAGAACAAAAAGAAATAGAAGTAAAAGATGGAAAAGAAAAAGAAAAAATCAAAAAGATGTTTCCAGGATATATCCTTGTAGAAATGATAATGAGCGATGAAGCTTGGTTCATAGTAAGAAACACTCCAGGAGTAACAGGATTCATTGGTTCATCAGGAAAAGGAGCAAAGCCTTTCCCATTAACACCACAAGAAGCAGATAAAATACTAAATCAAATGGGAATGAGTAGACTTGAAGTGGACACAGACTTAAATGTAGGAGACAGCGTAAAAGTAATAGGTGGACCATTTGCAGGAATGTTTGGTAAAATTAAAAACATCGATGCAACTACAGGAACACTAGAAGTAAGCCTAGATTTATTTGGACAAGAAACAAATGTCGAATTAGAACTATCACAAATTGAAAAATCATAAAAAAAACGTTGAAATTTAAAAATATTTGTGATATTATTAAATGGCTATATTTATTTTAATATAGATTTAGTGGGAGCTTATCTATGATTTGTGCTAAAAGCGGATTGTGTACAAAGCATTATAACCACTCACGAAAAAGAAATTATTAGGAGGTGTTTTTCGTGGCAAAAAAGAACGTTACAAAAGAAATTAAATTACAAATCCCAGCAGGAAAAGCAACACCAGCTCCTCCAGTAGGAACAGTGCTTGGACCAGCAGGAATTAATTTACAAGAATTTTGTACAAAATACAACGATGCAACAAGAGACAAGATGGGAGATGTTATACCAGTAGTTATTTCTGTATATGAAGACAGAACTTTCGACTTCGTATTAAAAACTCCACCAGCAGCAGAATTAATCAAGAAATATGCTAAGATTAAAGCTGGATCTGGAAAAGGTAAGAATGAAATCGTTGGTAAATTAACAAAAGAACAATTAAGAGAAATTGCTGAAATTAAACTACCAGACTTAAATGCATACACTGTAGAAGAAGCTATGAAAATAGTTGAAGGTACTGCACTTAATATGGGTGTTGAAATCTCAGAATAATACATAGTAAAACTATGTGGAAGGAATTTATCCGCTAGAACCACAGGAGGTAAAAAATGAAAAAAGGAAAGAAATATGTAGAAGCTGCTTCTAAAATAGAAAAGAACAAAGCTTATACAAAAGAAGAAGCTATTAAATTAGTAAAAGAAACATCTGTAACTAAGTTTGATTCTTCAGTAGAAATCTCTATGAGATTAAACTTAGATACTAAAAAAGCTGATCAACAATTAAGAGGAGCAATCGTATTACCAAATGGTACTGGAAAAACTAAAAAAGTATTAGTTTTAGCAAAAGGACCAAAAGCAACTGAAGCTAAAGAAGCTGGAGCTGACTTTGTTGGTGATGTAGATATGATTGAAAAAATCGAAAAAGAAAACTGGTTCGAATTCGATACATTAATCGCTACACCTGATATGATGCCTGCATTAGGAAAAATTGGTAAAATCTTAGGACCAAAAGGATTAATGCCAAACCCTAAAACAGGAACAGTAACTCTAGATGTTAAAAAAGCTGTAGAAGATGTTAAAAAAGGTCGTGTAGAATACAGAACAGATACTTATGGTAATGTTCAAGCATTAATAGGAAAAGTAAGCTTCACAAATGATGCATTACTTGAAAACTTAAATGCATTTGTAAACGTTATCGTAAAATCTAAACCATCTGTAGTAAAAGGAGCTTACATTAAAAATGTAACAATCTCTTCAACTATGGGACCTGGTATTAAATTAGATCTTACAGATTTAATGTAATTTTAGTATTTACAAATAAAAAATAATATGCTAAAATAAACTTGTTTCGAAAAAATATAGTTAGTACCGTAGACAGTAGGAGTGGAAACACTTAATATTTCCTACCGAGGAACTTTAAGTTAGATACTTAAAACCTTACTGTCTACCAGTAAGGTTTTTTACTTACGGTATAAAGAGATGAGGGAGGCGAAAAAATGGCAAACATCAAAATAATTGAACAAAAGGCAAACGTTGTTGATGAAATAGTAAACAAGGTAAAAGAAGCAAATACTGCTGTAATATTTGAATACCAAGGATTAACTGTTACAGAAACAAACGAATTAAGAAGAAAATTAAGAGAAACTGGTTCAGATTATAAAGTATACAAAAACACTTTAGCAAAAAGAGCTATGGATATCTTAAAAATTGATTTAGGAGAATTAGAAGGACCAAAAGCAATCGCTTTCGGAACAGATGCAATCGCTCCAATCAAAACATTAAGCGAATTTGCAAAAGACCATCCAGCACTACAATTAAAAATTGGTATAGTTGATGGTGAAGTTGCAGATGAAGCTAAATTAAAAGTATACGCATCAATTCCAAGCAGAGATACATTACTTACACAAATCGCTGCTGGACTTATGCAACATGTTAAGAATGTGGCAATCGATCTTGATTTACACATGAAAAATTTAGAAGAAAAATAATTTAAAAATTAAGGGAGGAATATAAAATGGCAAAATTAAGTTCAAAAGAAATCGTAGACGCAATTAGCGAAATGACAATATTAGAAGTAAAAGAATTAAAGGAAGCAATCGAAGAAGCATTTGGTGTAGACGCTTCTGCTGTAGCTGTAGCTGCACCTGTAGCTGGAGCTGCTGCTGAAGAAGGACCAAGCAGTGTTAACGTTGTATTAGCAAGTGCTGGTGCTAACAAATTAGCTGTAATCAAAATAATCAAAGAAGTTACAGGATTAGGTTTAGGAGAATCTAAAGCTATCGCTGATAACGGTGGAAACATTAAAGAAAATGTTCCAATGGATGAAGCTAATGAATTAAAAGCTAAATTCGAAGAAGCTGGCGCTACAATCGAATTAAAATAATTAAGATTATAATGGATTAAGCCTATACATTTTTATGTATGGGCTTTCGCCGTTTCTAAAAGGATGATGAAAATGTCTCACTATTTTACAAATGATTATGTTGAATCAAAAGAAAATAAAACAAAATGCATAATTAAAAATACAGAATTAACACTTATAACAGATAATGGAGTATTCTCAAAAAAAGGATTAGACTTTGGAACACGTTCATTATTAGAAACAATAGATAATGTGAGTGGCCAAGTCCTAGACTTTGGATGTGGATATGGTCCAATAGGAATATATTTAAAAAAAACATATAATGTTGAAGTAGATGCTGTGGATATAAATGAAAGAGCTATGAACTTAGCTAAAAAGAATGCAGAACTAAATAAAACAAACATAAATATATTTAAAAGTAATATATATGAAAATGTAAATAAAAAATATGATTATATAGTAACAAATCCACCAATAAGAGTTGGAAAAAAAATACTATATCAAATCTTATTTGAAGCGAAAGAACACTTGAATGTTAATGGTGAACTTTGGTTAGTAATTCATAAAGATCAAGGAGCTAAAACACTGGCGAAAGACTTAGAAAAAGAGTACAAAGTAGAAATAAAAAATAAAAACAAAGGATTTTATATTATTTGTGCTAGAAACAATTGACAATTTGATTTGGATTTGATAAACTTATAAAGTGGCGACATGTACTGTTTTTGTTGTGCGTGCACTTAAAAATATAGTTATAGGGGTGAAAGAGTGGCTTATAAAGTTGAAAAATTTGGTGATCACCGAAAAAGAAGAAATTATGCAAAAACAAAAAACGCAATTAAATTAGGAAACTTGCTAGAAATTCAAAAAAAATCATATGATTGGTTCCTAAATACAGGAATCAAAGAGGTATTCGAGGACATTTTTCCTGTCGAAAGCTTTACAGGAAACTTATCGTTAGAATTCGGAGAATATGCATTTGAAAAATCAAGATATTCGATTAAAGAATGCAAAGAAAGATATGCAACATATGCTGCACCTTTAAAAGTACAAGCTAGATTATTTAATCAAGAAACTGGAGAAGTAAAAGAACAAGAAATTTTCTTGGGCGATATGCCTATAATGACAGAAACAGGAACATTTATTATAAATGGAGCTGAACGTGTTATTGTATCACAATTAGTTAGATCTCCTAGTGTTTACTATGGAAAAGAAATTGATAAGAAAAATGGTAAACCAATCATAACTTGTCAAGTAATTCCAACACGTGGAACATGGCTAGAATACGAAACAGATGCTAGAGATATTGTATATGTTAGAATTGATAGAACAAGAAAAGTTCCAATCACAACATTATTACGTGCTTTAGGATTATCTAGTGATGACGATATCATTGACTTATTTGGAGAAAATGAATATTTAGCAAAAACAATGGCTAAGGATGTAAACAAGAATACAGACGAAGCATTAATAGATATTCACTCTAAATTACGTCCAGGAGAACCATCAACATTAGATAGTGCTAAAAACCAATTAATATCTAGATTCTTTGATGCATTTAGATATGATTTAGCTAAAGTAGGACGTTATAAATTCAATAAAAAACTTAATGTTTTAGAAAGAATTTTAGGATGCAAAATAGCTGAAGATATCAAAGTAAATGGAAAAGTAGTTGTAGAAAAAGATACAGTAATTACAAAAGAAATATTAGAAGAATTAAAACCAATATTTGCTGAAGGATATGGGGTTTCAGAAGCTTTAATTAACGATGTACTAGATACATACAATAAAGTACAAGTATTAAATGTTTATTCAAAAGTTAATCCAGAAAAAATTGTTAAAGTTATTGGAAATGATCAAACAATTGAAGAAAAAAGACTTACAATTTCTGACGTTTATGCATCAGTATCATACTATCTAAACTTATTAGATGGAATTGGTAATTATGATGAAATAGATAACTTATCTAATAGACGTGTAAGACAAGTAGGAGAATTATTACAAAATCAATTTAGAATTGGTGTATCAAGAATTGAAAGAGTAATCAGAGATAGAATGAGTACACAAGAAATCGCTGATGTAACTCCAAAAACATTAATCAATATTAGACCTTTAACAGCGTCTATTAAAGAATTCTTTGGTTCAAGTCAATTATCACAATTCATGGATCAAACAAACCCAGTAGCAGAGTTAACAAATAAAAGACGTTTATCAAGTTTAGGACCAGGTGGACTTTCAAGAGATAGAGCAGGAATGGAAGTACGTGACGTTAACCCATCACACTACGGAAGAATCTGTCCAATCGAGTCTCCAGAAGGACCAAACATCGGACTTATAACTTCATTAGCGTCATATGCAAGAGTTGACGACTATGGATTTATAATGACTCCATATAGAAAAGTAGAAAACTGCAAATTAACCGATGAAGTAAAATATATGACTGCAGACGAAGAAACAGAATACTATATTTCACAAGCTACAGTTGAATTAAATGAAAACGATGAAATTGTTCCAGATAGAATTCCAGTAAGATATCATGGAGAAACAATTCAAATAGAAAAAGAAAAAGTAGACTACATGGATGTTTCACCACAACAAGTAATTTCAATTACTACTCAAGGTATTCCATTCCTTGAACACGATGATGGTAAACGTGCACTTATGGGTGCAAACATGCAACGTCAAGCAATCCCACTACTTAAAAATGAAGCACCATTAGTTGGAACAGGTATTGAAGCAATATCTGCAAGAGACTCTGGAGCAGTAGTAATTGCTAAAGCAGACGGTGTTGTTGACTATGTAGATGCTAGAAAAATAGTAGTAAAAACATTAGGTGGAAACGATACATACTACCTAAATGGATACGAAAGAAGTAATGCTGGAACTTGTTACCATCAAGTACCAATCGTAAGATTAGGAGACAAAGTTAAAAAAGACGAAGTTATCGCAGATGGTCCAAGTACAGAAATGGGAGAAATGGCTCTAGGTAGAAACGTAACAGTAGCATTCATGAACTACAATGGTTACAACTACGAGGATGCCGTAATCCTAAACGAAAGATTAGTAAAAGACGATGTTTATACATCAATTCATATAGAAGATTATCAAATCGAATGTAGAGATACAAAACTAGGACCTGAAGAATTCACAAGAGATATACCTAATATCGGTGAAGACGCAGTTAAAAACCTAGATGAAAACGGTATTATCAGAATCGGTACAGAAGTAAAAGATGATGATATATTAGTAGGAAAAGTTACTCCAAAAGGAATGGCTGAATTAACTTCAGAAGAAAAATTATTACACGCAATATTCGGAGAAAAAACAAGAGAAGTAAGAGATACTTCATTAAGAGTACCTCATGGTGGAGAAGGTATTGTTCACGATATCAAAATATTCACTAAAGAAGATTGCGATGAATTACCAGCAGGAGTATCAAAAATAATAAGAGTTTATATAGCTCAAAAACGTAAAATAAGCGTTGGAGATAAAATGGCAGGACGTCATGGTAACAAAGGTGTTGTATCATTAATATTACCAGAAGAAGATATGCCATACATGGCAGATGGACGTCCAGTAGATATTCTACTTAACCCACTAGGAGTTCCATCACGTATGAACTTAGGACAAATTCTAGAAATGCATTTAGGTATTGCAGCTAAAAACTTAAATATCCATGTAGCAACACCAGTATTCGATGGTGCTACTAAAGAAGAAATTATAGATGCATTAAAAGAAGCAGGATTAGACGAAGATGGAAAAACAATCCTATACGATGGTAGAACTGGTGAACCATTTGATAATAGAATCTCAGTTGGTGTAATGTATATGATTAAACTTCACCACATGGTAGACGATAAACTACATGCACGTTCTACTGGTCCATACTCACTAGTAACACAACAACCTCTAGGAGGAAAAGCACAATTCGGTGGACAAAGATTCGGAGAAATGGAAGTTTGGGCACTTGAAGCATATGGTGCAGCACATGTACTACAAGAAATGATAACAACAAAATCAGACGATGTTGTTGGACGTGTTAAAGTATATGAAGCATTAGTAAAAGGAACAGAAATTCCAAAACCAGGAGTACCAGAAAGTTTCAGAGTTGCTATAAAAGAATTCCAAGCATTAGGACTTGATATAACAGTTCTAAATTCAGATGGTAACTTTGTAGAATTAAAAGACTTAGAAGAATCAGAAAAAGATTCATACTTAACTACAGATGAAATGGAATCAGCAAATATGTCTGAAGAACCAATCGCACCATTAGAAGAAGAACAAGATGAAAATGATGATTATGCAAATGAATTTGAAGACGAACTAGATGAAGATTTTGATGAATCAGAAGATTTTGAAGAAATGGAAGGTGACGCTGAATAATGGATGTTAATCAATTTGAAGGATTAAGAATAGGTATAGCCTCACCAGAAAAAATTCGTGAATGGTCATATGGTGAAGTAAAAAAAGCAGAAACAATCAATTATCGTACACTAAAACCAGAACGTGATGGATTGTACTGTGAAAAAATATTTGGACCAACAAAGGACTTTGAATGTTCTTGTGGTAAATACAAAAGACTAAGATATAAAAATATAATATGTGATAGATGTGGAGTAGAAGTTACAAGAAGTAAAGTACGTCGTGAACGTATGGGACACATCGAGTTAGCTACTCCTTGCTCTCACATTTGGTTCTTTAAAGGAATTCCATCAAGAATGGGATTAGTTCTAGACATGTCTCCAAGAGATCTAGAAGAAGTATTATACTTTGTATCATACGTTGTACTAGATCCAGGAGCAGCACCTCTAGAAAAGAAACAAACAATTAGTGATAAAGAATATCGTACATACTACGAAAAATATGGAGATACATTCAGAGTAGGAATGGGTGCAGAAGCAATCCAAGAATTACTTAAAGAAGTAGATCTTAAAAAAGAAGTAGACGATATCTTAAAAGAAATTGAAGATATAAAAGACTCTCAAAGTCAAAAGAGAATCAGATTAATCAAAAGACTAGATGTATTAAATGCATTCCT
>OCVV011353881.1_pt1 | contig 24799 bp, 23 predicted proteins | sample 1539721 | NCBI WGS metagenome assembly OCVV01 (sample SAMN02144230, study PRJEB22623) | gut metagenome | biome: sheep rumen | host: Ovis aries | place: New Zealand
TCGATATCGGAGCCGAGGGTGCGGCGCACCGTGGCGTTGACGCCATAGCCGGACAGTATGTTAACAAAGGTCTGTTGCCTTTGCAGTGAGCTTTTTTGGTAGCCTGCTCCCGTGACATTGTTGACAGGGATCAGGTTAACGTGACAGAGCAAGCCTTTGAGCAATTTAGCAAGCTCTCTGGCTGTTTCGTCGGAGTCGTTCTCGCCGTCGATCAGCGCGTATTCAAAGGTGATCCGCCGATTGGTTTTCTCGACGTAATAGCGGGCCGCTTCCATCACCTGAGTGATGGGATACCGCCTGTTGACAGGCATCGTGCGCGAGCGCATCGTATCGTTCGGCGCGTGCAGCGATACGGATAAGCCGCATTGCAGCTCAAGATCGGCGAATTCCTTCATCCGCGGTACGATCCCGCAGGTGGAGACCGTGATATGCCGCATACCGATGTTGAGCGAATCCTGTGAGGATACCAGCTTCAAGAATCGAATGACGTTGTCATAGTTGTCAAATGGCTCGCCCATCCCCATCAAAACGACATTGGAGATGCGCTCACCGCACTCGAGCTCGGCGCTGCGGATCTGGGCGATCATCTCGGACGCGGTCAGGGAGCGGGAAAAACCGCTTTTGCCTGTCGCGCAGAAGGTACAGCCCATCTTACAGCCGACCTGTGAAGAGATGCACATTGTCCTGCCGTGATGGTAGTGCATCAACACACCCTCTACATACTCGCCGTCACAAAGACGAAACAGGTATTTTACGGTGTCGTCGAGCTTCGAGCGCTGTATGCGCACAATATCTGCAAAAGATAAATATGCGTTTTGTTTCAGATAATCCCGCAGCTTTTGCGGAATATTCTTCATATCATCAAAGGACACAGCGTCCTGTTTGATCCAGTTAAGCACCTGCTTGGAGCGGAATTTTTCAAAGCCGTTCTCAACAAGATACGCTGTCATCTCAGCGAGGTTCATCGACTTGATATCCGTCATGCCGGTCTCCTCCTGAGCTTTGCGATAAAGAATCCGTCCGTATCATACACGCCGGGCAGCAGGGTCAGGAAATACGGCTCCTCCTCGATGATGTGCTCGATCCCGTCGGGCAGATCGATCGGCTCGCCGATAAAATCGGGATGCTCCTCCAAAAAACGACGGATGATATCGTGATTCTCCTCTTTACGCAATGTACAGGTCGAATAGACCAGAACACTATCTGCGGGTAGATTCTCCACACTCATACACAATATACTGTATTGCAAGTTCGGCAAGATGTCAATATTTGTGTCTGTTTTGTAACGAATTTCGGGCTTACGCCGCAGGATTCCCCAACCCGAGCACGGCACATCGCAGAGCATTCTGTCACATACGGGAAGCCTATGATTTGACGCCGCGTCGCGGATAGCGGTGTGCATGATCGAAATACCGAGGCGGTCGGCATTCTCCCGCATCAGCTTGATCTTATGCTCGTGGATATCGTAGGAGTAGATCTCTCCCCTGTTCTCCATGCGGATCGCAGAGTAGAGCGATTTGCCGCCGGGTGCGGCACAGACGTCGGCAATTGTCTCACCGGGCTGAGCGCCGAGGATCTCGGCGCAGAGCTGTGACGCCGCGTCCTCGACAAAGAAGTGACCTTGCCGGAATTCGGGGATCTTCTCTAGACTGCCTGTCGCGCTGAGATTGAGAGAATTTTCTAAAAAAGAAATATCATTGACGATCACGCCCTGCGCTGTGAGCGCTGATTGTAAGGCTGCTTTATCCGTCTTTAAGGTATTGACGCGGACGGTGATCGGCGGTCTGCCGAGGATTCCCTGTAATGCTTTTTCCGTCAAATCATCCCCGTAGGTCGCGATCAATTCCGTCACCATGCTTTCGGGGCAGGAATACACAACGCTGCAATATTTGACAATATTTTGCCTGTCGGGAAGCCGATATGCTTTATCCGCACGCACGAAGTTACGCAAGATCGCGTTGACAAAGCCGGAGCTTTTGTACAGTTTGAGCTGTTTACAGAGCTTGACGCTCTCATTGACGGCGGCGCTGTCGGGCACCTTATCCAGATAGATCAGCTGATACATGCCCAGATACAGCACAATCAGCGTGCCCTTTTCGATCTTTTTGATACGAATGGACGAATACTGACGGATGATGAATTCGAGCGTCAGCTTGCGTTCCAAAACGCCGTAAACCAACGCCGACAGAAAGGAAATATCCACGCCGCTGAGCTTTTCTTCACGAACGGCGTTGTTGATGGCTATGGCAGAATACGCGTCCTCATAGAGCACGCGGTACAGCACATGATATGCAATGTTTCTGACATTAGCCATGGTTTTATCCTCTGTTAATCGTTTTATCTTCTGCGGTTATTCGCGATCATCAGCAGTCGCAGGAGCTGCGCGATCGACGTCGCGGCGGCGGCGACATAGGTCATTGCCGCGGAGGTCAAAACCTTCTTCGCGCCGTCATACTCGTCGGGATTAAGCATATTGGTTTCTTTGATCGTTTTCAAAGCACGGCTTGACGCGTTGAACTCGACGGGCAGGGTGATCAGGGTGAACAGTACCGATAATGAGAACAGCACGATACCGATGATCACGACAAAGTTGAACTTTGTGGGCAGCAGTAAACCGACTACCAGGAAGATCCAGCTCAGTCGGGAACCGAAGTTCGCCATCGGGACAATCACGGAGCGGATCTTGTTGGGCAGATAGCCCTCCGCGTGCTGTACCGCGTGACCCGCTTCATGGCAGGCGACGCCGACAGCCGCGACCGTCTTGGCGTTATAGACGGTTTCCGAGAGGCGGATCACATTGGTGCGCGGATCGAAGTGATCCGTCAAACTGCCCTGTACGGGCTCGATGCGTACGCCTGTTACTCCGTGAGCAGACAAAACCTGCTGTGCCGCCTGTGCGCCGGTCAAGCGGCGGGAATTGGCGATCTGTGAATACTTGCTGAAATTTGACTTGACCATGATATTGCAAATCAAAGACAGAATGAAACACGGCAGCATGTAGATCAAATAATTCAAATTATAAAAAATCATCGTACTATCTCCTTAACGTTTATTCTCCCAGTTTATCATTGATGTTGAGCGGATGACCGATCAAAAATGTTTTCGCGTCCATACGCTTTTTTCCCTCGAGCTGGAGCTCCTCGATCACCACGGAACCCTCCGAGCAAGCGATTGTCAGCGGATCGGTCGCGATGATTGAGCCCGCTTCTCCGTTTCCTTTGCCCAACGTCGTGCGGTAGATCTTGAGCTTTTTGCCGTTGAACGTCGTCTGCGCAATCGGCCAGCTGTAAAGTCCTCTGACAAGATTATGCACGTCGAGTGCGGGTTTATGCCAATCGATCTCACTGATCGACTTATTGAGCATCGGGGCGTGCGTTGCGAGCGCTTCATCCTGCCTGATGGCAGTCAGCTCGCCTTTTTCGAGCTTGTCGAGCGCTTCCACGATCATCTCGCCGCCTAATTCGGAGAGCTTGTTAAACATACTCTCGGCGGTATCGTCGATATTGATCGGGATCGCCTTTTGATACAGCATATCGCCGGTATCGACGCCCTCAGCCATTTGCATGATGGTCACGCCGGTTTCTTTGTCACCGTTGATGACCGACCACTGGATCGGCGCCGAGCCGCGATACTTTGGCAGCAGAGAGCCGTGCACGTTGATACAGCCGTACTGCGGCAGATCGAGGATCTCCTTGGGCAGTATCTTTCCGTAAGCGGCGACCACAATACACGCGGGGCTGATTGCTTTGATGATATCGAGCGCTTCACCGTCACGCAGGGTCTTTGGCTGATAGACGGTCAAGCCGTGTTCCATCGCGCAGACCTTCACCTCGGGAGGCGTTAACGTCTGTTTTCTGCCGCGGGGCTTATCGGGCTGGGTGAACACCGCCGCGATCTCATGACCCGCTTTGATCAATTGCTCCAGACAGGGCACGGCAAAATCGGGCGTACCCATGAATATGATCTTCATTCTTGTTCTTCTCTCATTTCTCGCAATTCTTCTTCGGTGAGCATACGCTCTACCTTCGATTTGAAGATGATGCCGTCGAGGTGATCGAATTCGTGACACATCGCCTGTGCGAGCAGATCGTCGCCATCCAGCTCACAATAATTGCCGTTTCTGTCCTGAAAACGCGCTTTGACATGAGCGGGGCGCTTGATGATGCCGAATTCGCCGGGACAGCTCAGACAGCCCTCCTGCACCTCCTGTTCACCCTCGGATTCGATGATCTCGGGATTGATGAACTCGATCGGGCCTTCGCCGACGTCGATCACGCAGATGCGGCGCATCACGCCGACCTGCGGCGCGGCCAATCCGACGCCGCCCGAATCGGCAAGGGTCTCGACCATATCGTCGAGCAGATCCCATATTCTTTGATTGAATTTTTCAACAGGGCGGCATTTCTTCGTCAGAATCGGGTCGCCCTCTTTCACGATATTACGTAATGCCATAAAAATCACTCCTGTGATTGGATATCACGGGAGGAGCAGCAGTGGCGCTTAGCCAATCACAGACTCCGTCTGTTCTTGGAGCGCTGTTGCATGGGAGTTGTTAGCCAAATCAAAGATTTGGACAACTCCACAAGCCCCTCCCCTATAATTTCTGTGTCATTGCAATGTTCCGAAAAACCATGCAATCATAAATTCAGCGGATCCATATCCGCGTACACCGTCACATTTCCAAATTCGCGATTGGATGCAAACTGCACGAGCATACGCGCGAGCATCTCGCGAAAACGGCTGTCGTTACGGCATTTTAAGATTAATTTGAATCGGTATTTATTACTCACCTTGAATACCGCCGCCTGTGAAGGGCCTAACACCCTGAGCGGGATATCGGTGTAATCTGTCTGCAATAATGACGTCATTTGCTTGGTGAACGCAAAAGCGGCGCTTTCGGTCAGCTTTGCGTTTTCACCGACGAAACCGACCATGCAGATACTCGCGAACGGCGGGTACAGCATCGCCTTGCGGATGCCGATCTCCGCATTGTAGAACGCATCGTAATCCTGCTGAGCCGCCAGCGCGATGATCGGATTCTCGGGGGTGTAGGTCTGGATGATCGCTCTGCCCTTATCCTTACCGCGTCCCGAACGTCCGACGACCTGTGTGAGCAGTGAGAAGGTATTCTCATAACTGCGGTAATCGTCGAGATACAGCATATGATCGGCATTGAGTACGCCAACCAAGGTGACGTTGGGAAAATCCAACCCCTTTGCCACCATCTGCGTACCGACGAGAATATCATACTCGCCGTTGGCGAAGGCAGTCAGCTTCTTTTCATGGGATGACCGCGTCATCGTGGTGTCGGTATCCATCCTGAGGATCCGCGCCTGCGGGAAGATCTCAGCGATCTCGACCTCGGCACGCTGGGTGCCCGTCCCTCGAAGCCGCAAACTGTGGCTGTGACAGGTGGGACATTCCGTCCTGTACGGCACGGAATAGCCGCAGTAGTGACACATCATGCGGTTGTTGGCGCTGTGGTAGGTCAGCGAGATCGAGCAGTTGGGGCAGGTCAGCGGTTCACGGCAGGAGTTACAGGTGACATAGGAATTGTACCCGCGGCGATTCAAGAGCAGAATACTCTGCTTGCCGTTGTCGAGATTCTCCTTAATATTCTGCAAAAGAATATTAGAGAACACTCCCGTGTTGCCGACCTCGATCTCCTCGTTCATATCCGCGATCACGACGTCGGGCAGGGTCGCCGTGCCGTAACGCTTAGTCAGCACATGCTTATGATATCTGCCCGTGTTGGCATAGTAGTAGGTTTCTACGCTCGGGGTCGCAGATGAAAACAACAACAGCGCTTTATGATAAGAACAGCGGAATTTCGCCAGTTCCTTTGTATTGAAGCGGGGCTTTGACTCGGATTTATAGGTATGCTCCTGTTCCTCGTCCATGATGATCAGACCGAGGTTTTGAAACGGCGCGAATATCGCGGAGCGCGTACCGACGGCGATCTTCGCGATCCCGCGGCTGACGCGCTTATACTCGTCCAATCGCTCGCCCAGCGACAGCGCGCTGTGGAATACCGCGACCTTGTCGCCGAAATGAGCGCGGAACATCGCGATCATCTGCGGTGTCAGCGCGATCTCGGGCACCATGACGATGACGTCCTTGCCGTCGCTTGCCGCCTGTTCAATCAGCTTGAAGAACACCGAGGTCTTTCCCGAGCCTGTGATACCGTACAAGAGCGATACCTCGGGCTTGTCCGACTGATACAGTGCGCTTAGCTCGTCAAACGCCCTCTGCTGTTCCTCGGTCAAGGTGATCTCACGCTTGTCGGACACAGCGGATTGCGGCACGCGGAACACCTCGTCGTCATAATAAACGGCGATATGCTTGCGCACCAGCGTATCGGGAACGGAGGTCGTGACGCCGGTATAATAGCAGACCTCTTTGACGGAGGCGGAGCCGACGGTAGAGAGCAAATCGATGACGCTCTCCTGCTTTGCGCTGAGCTTCATCCCCTGCAAGAGGGTCTCAGCGTCGTCGCTCAGGCGGATCATCTTGATCGTTTTGTCACCGATACGGCGCAATGCCGCGTCATTTTTGCACAGGATCCCCTCTGCTTCCATCTGATCCAGTACGGAGGAATCGGCATAGCCGAGCTCCTGCAACAGATGATGCTTTTCGACTTTATTATTCTTTGAACGAATAATCGTGACGATCCTGCGGTATTCATCCGTCAGATCATAGAAGCGGTCGCCCAGATCGGCTCGAACGGAATATTCGATCGACAGACGGTAGTTGATACCCGCCGGCAGCATCGCCTTAACAGCGTCATAATAGGTGCAAAAGCAATGACTTTTGATGAAGCCGCACATTTTGCGCATTTCATCATTCAAGACAGGCTCGTCGTCCAACAGCTCGGACACCGTTTTCAGCTCGTCGGCTTCTTCTTCACCAAGTCCGAGAACGATCCCCTGACGCTTACTGTCGCCTCTGCCGAAGGGTACCGCCACACGGCATCCCGCCTGTACGGGCATCCCCTCGGGAATACGGTAGCTGAACGCGTTGTCAAAATGCAGCAAGGCGTTTTCCACCGCGACATAAGCGATCTTATCGGTCATCAGTCCTCGTCATCCTCTTCAAGGATATTGTATTTGTGATTCTTGAAATCTTCGATTGCGAGAAGAACAGGCTTTTCATCGGTGATGATGCCCTCCTCCTTGAATCCGTCGGCGATCTCTCTGGCGCGCTTTGCCACGCCGATTACCAGTGCGTAACGGCTCTCCTTGCCGCTCAGCATATCATCTAAAGACGCTCTTTTCATAATAATACTCCTTTATGTTATTTAATACACGGAGTGAGTACAACTCAAACCCTGTATTGCGGGAGGAGCAAGCCCCTCCCCTACAATTATAGGTTATTGTTTATTATCGGCGATGATGGACAGTACCTCATCCACCGCTCTGTTCAGATCGTCATTGATGACGACATAGTCGAACAGACTTTGACTTTTCAATTCTTCCTCGGCAGTTTTGAGCCGTTCGGCGATGACCTCCTCGGACTCCGTGCCTCTGCCGCGCAGTCTTAGCTGCAATTCTTCAAAGGACGGCGGCGCGATGAAGATGGTCACGCATTCGGGGCAAGCCTTCTTGATCTGCAAAAAGCCCTTGACCTCGATCTCGAGGATCACGTCGAGTCCCTCGTCCAGCATGCGGAACACAGGCTCCTTCGGCGTGCCGTATTGGTTGCCGACATACTCGGCATGCTCCAAAAATCCGTTTTCGGCGATCATCTGATTAAAACGCTCATGGCTGACAAAGTAGTATTCTCTGCCGTCCTCTTCCCCCTCGCGCGGCTTTCTCGTTGTCGCGGAAACCGACAGGCGAAGGTTGGGATTCCTCTCGAGCAGCATTTTCATGATCGTGCCCTTGCCGACGCCCGAGGCGCCGGTATAGACGATCAACAGGCCTTTATTCTTCATTCGCATCCTCCATTCTCGCGGCGATCGTCTCAGTGGTCAGCGCCGACAGAACGATATATTCGCTGTCAGTGATGATGACAGCCTTGCACTTTCTGCCGAAGGTCGCGTCGATCAGCGTGGAAGCCGCCTTGCTCATCTGCACGATACGCTTGATGGGCGCGGATTCGGGGCTGACAACGGACACGATCTTGCTGATATTCACCACGTTGCCGAAGCCGATATTCACAAATCTCATATTCTCAATCCTTATTCGATATTCTGAACCTGTTCGCGGATCTTCTCGATCTCACCCTTGATATCGACCACCTTATGCGCAAGTACAGAATCGTTCACCTTGGAGCCGATGGTGTTCGCCTCGCGGTTCATCTCCTGTACGATGAAGTCGAGCTTTCTGCCGACAGGTTCGCCGGACTCTAAGAACTGCTTCATCTGGTCAAAATGCGAGCGCAGGCGGACGGTCTCTTCATCCACCGCGACCTTATCGGCAAAGATCGCCGCCTCGGTCAAGATGCGTTGCTCATCAATGTTGGTGCTCTGCAAGACCTCGCTGAGCTTTGCGTACAGCCTGTCGCGATACTCCTGCACGGTCTGCGGAGAACGCTCCTCGATCTCGCCGACGATGCCGATGATCTTCTCGGCGCGGCCTAAGATATCCTCCTTGAGCTTCTCGCCCTCTGCCTGACGCATGGAGAGGAACCGATCCAGCGCCGCGTCAACCGCGACCTTGACGTCGGCGAACACCGCGTCTTCATCAGCAGGCGGCCTGGTGATCTGAAAAATATCATTGAAGCGGGACAGCACGGACACGGAAGTGTCATTCGTGATCCCGTATTCATCCGCCAGCGTTTTCATCGCATTGATATAGCCCGACGCGAGCGGCTTATTCAGCTCTACCTCAACGGAAGAATCGTCGTTATCGGTCACGGATACATACATATCTACCTTACCGCGGCTGATCCTCTCGCCGACATACTTCTTGAGTTTATCCTCCAAAAAGCTGTAACCGCGGCTCGTCCTGCATGAGAACTCAAAATACCGATGGTTCACGCTTTTCATCTCAACGATAATATCACGGTTCCCGACAGAAAGCTCCGCCCTGCCGAAACCGGTCATCGACATTACCATCCATATTCCCCCTTTTCTTACATACACTGTTATTTTATCATTATCCGCACAAAACTACAAGGAGTTTATTACAAAATTGTAACTATTATTTTCAATTCAGGAGAAGTGTGGTATATTAATACAGTTAAAATACTGAAAAGGAATGATAAACAATGTCAGGACATAATAAATGGAGCACGATCAAACAGAAAAAGGGTAAGAATGACGCTGCGCGCGCGAAGGTATTCACCAAGATCGGCAGAGAGCTGATGGTAGCGATCCGCGACGGCGGCAGCGCTGACCCCAACGTCAACTCCAAGCTCAGAGATTGTATCGCCAAGGCGAAGGCGGCTAACGTACCGAATGACAACATTGACCGTATCATCAAGAAGGCGCAGGGCGGCGAGACCGCCGACTATGAGGCTGTCACCTACGAGGGCTACGGTCCCTGCGGCGTTGCCGTCATCGTAGAAGCGCTGACCGACAACCGCAACCGTACCGCGGGCGAGGTCAGACATTACTTTGATAAATTCGGCGGCAACATGGGTACGCCCGGCTGCGTCGGCTTTATGTTCACCAAAAAGGGCGTGCTGATCATCGAGCGCGAGGATCTCGATAAGGATGAAGATACCGTTATGGAAGCCGCTCTGGAAGCGGGCGCCGCTGATTTTGAGGCGGACGAGGATATCTTCACCATTTACACCGAGCCCGAGGATTTCGGCGCGGTTCGTGACGATCTGCAGGCGCAGGGCTACGAATTCGCGTCCGCCGAGATCGAGCAGGTTCCCTCCACCTACACCAAGATCGACGATCCCGATACGCAGGTGCAGATGCAGAAGATGCTGGATATGTTCGAGGATAACGATGATATCCAGAACGTATGGCACAACTGGGAAGACGCGGAGTAAAGAACTGAAGACTGAAAACTGAAAAATGAATAACGGGATAATGAAAGGCTGTTCATCGTGAACAGCCTTTATTCTATATATTCAGTTGAGATTGCCACGTCGCAAGCTCCTCGCAATGACAAATCTATCTGCGATTGGGATTGCCACGTCGCGTTTCGCTCCTAGTTACGACAATTTATAGTTGTGAAAGATACTGCTCAAATTCATCCTTGGTGAACAGGCAGTTGAGCGCGGAGATCATAGCGTTGGTGCTCAGATAGGTCGGCAGACCTAAGGAGGTAAGCACCTCTTGTCTATGTACGGCGGCATTGGCACAGCCCGAGAGTCCGTAATCGAAGAAATCGGTTTTGGTGATTTCGGACTGCACAATTTTAGCTTCCGTATCCGTATAATCGGGAGGAGCAAGCCCCTCCCCTACAGAAACTATATGTGCGCCGCTGTTGCGGATGGATTCGATCAGCGCTTCACGGTCGATCCCCTCGACCCCGAGGAGTCCCTCCTTCGACGCTTCCTGCTTACGCTTTTCCTTGCCCTTCACTGTCGGGATATAGGCGTGAAGGATCTGCTCCTGCGGTACGATACCGCGCAGAAAGTTGCGGATAACAAAGCCTGCGGAATCCACATCCGTCATCACAAGGATCCCTCTGCGCCGGGCGACGGCGCGGATCAACTGCTGCTTTTCCTTATCCTTGAACACCCGAAAACCGCCCGTCTCGATCATCGGGCTGTCGATCAGCTCACTGAGGCGGATCCTGTCGTAGCGTCCTTCGACGATCACGGTTTCTTTCAGTTTAATTCGATTCATGGGTTTCTCGCTTTCGCTCAATCAATTCATGCAATCCCTCAGTCACCTCTGGTGACAGCTCCCTTTACCAAAGGGAGCCTAATTATTCATCGGAGTGATCCTCCGCGATCAGCACCAGCTTGCATACCAGCCGTTCGATCTCCATGCGTTCGTCGACCGTCTCGGTCACCATGCGCGTCTGCACCCGGAGCAGCTCGTCGATACTGCGCCTGAGGGAGTTTGTCGTGACGCGGCGAATCTGTCTGCCGAGCTTATCCAGCACCCATGCGCGTTTGTTGTAGCCGAAATCCTGTGCGACGACAGCATTGGGCTTGCCCGCCTCGCTGCCGACCCGCGCGCGGTACGCGTCGAGGTACGCGCCCGACAGCACCGTACCGATATACACGCCGCTGACCTGCTGATAAAACAGCGCGTCAATCGCCGACAGCGCCTTGTCGATCTTGCCCTCGACGATTAATCCGAAGAGATCATACACACTCGCCTCGGCAGTTTTCGACACCAACAGCTCGATCATCTCGGGTGTGATCTCGCCGCCGTCGGCATAGGCGGTCAGCTTCTTCATCTCCGCGTTCAGGCGGTTCAGATCCTCGCCCGCGTATTGAATCAGCGCATGAGCGGTCAGCTCGCTCATGGAGCATCCGCCTGCCTTTGCCCATTTGCACAAATCACGCTCGAGCATCAGCCCCGTGCGGTGGACGAGCTCGATACAAACGCCGTTCTTGTCAATATGGTTCATCACCTGCTTGAACTGCTTTTTCGCCGTTTTGGAGGTAATCTCCAAGGTCGGCATAGCAATGATGATGACCGTCTGACCCGACGCGTTCTTGATGATCGTCATCAGCGCGTCAAAATCACTTTTTGTGAGCTTATCGATATCCATGTCGTTGATGCGCAGGATATTCCACTCACTCATAAACGGGATCATATCGGCACAGACGGCAATATCACCGAGATCAGCGTTATTGTCAAACACATGATAATTGAATTCGTTGAGATCGCCGCCGGATATTTTGTTTTCGATCAGCTGTGCACAGCGCTTGACGAGCATCTTTTCTTCACCAAAGCAAAGATACAGATTACTGATCTGTCCGCTGTTCAGTTGCTTTTTCAATTGGCTTTCATTTACCATAATCTACCTCAACCGATAACGCAAATCGCCTTGATCGGTACAATATACATGTTGATAGCTGTCCTTGAGCGCGTTTGCGGTGAGCGGCGCCAGCGCGCTGTTTTCGCTGATGATCAGATCATGACACCGCAGCTGCTCCATGCCCTTGACTGCGTGGGATAAGAGGATCACATCCGCTGTGCGCATATCAGGCGGAATGTCATCGATCGCAGAACCCGCGGGAACGATCAGGATATGCCGATCACCCGCATTGATATACGGCACGGCGGTGTGGTTGACAACAGCTACATGTATCGATATTTCGTCATCCACCGCAAAGGTGCTGTCATGATCAAAAGAGACCGTATGATCAGCGCCGGTGTATTCCTGCTTCTTATCATACAGCAAAAGTGTGGAAATTGCAAATTCATCATCGCGATACAATTCAAGAAGCTTTCTATCACTCTCTTTACAGCATAGCGCGACCTCGGCAGAGCCGTAGCGATAGGATAATTGCTCCCATATCCCATACAGCTCCTTGGTGCCGGCGTCCATCTGCAAGAGATAGAGCTTGCCGCCCTTGTTGATCCCCGCGCAGATACCGTTACCGCAGGAATAGACCTCGAGCGTGAATACATTCATCTGCAAGAATTGATGCGTCAATATGCCGCCGAGCAGGATGATCGCCGAGCATAACGCCGCGTATTTCAAATACCGATACCGATTGCGGTACAGAAGCACAATCACACCGAGGATGACCGTGACCGCCGTCCAACCATAGACAAACACCTCGCTGATCCGATAATAGGCAAACGGAAGGGACGCGACGCCATCCACCAGCCACAGCACCAATTTGCACAGCCACATCAAGGGATAAGCGAACAAAATGGCAATATAGCGTAAAATCCCTAACGGATACAGAACACAAACCGTCAACGACAGGACAAGGATCAAATAGATCTCCGCATACAATAGAACGGCGGACAACAACGTCACTAACGAGAATTCATGAAAAACGAATACCGTTATCGGAAACACCAAAATATTGGCGGCAATACTGACCGCGAGGAGTGCCGCTACGCTGTTCCACAGCTTCATCAGCAGAATTCGGAACGAAAAAGGAGGCTCAGCATCATTCTTCAAAGGCAAGCCATCGGCTTTTCTCTCTTTTATTCGATTCAAGCAGTCCGCAAGACGGAATTGCGGATTATAGCCTGTCTTTGTTCTCAGACACAGCTTAGCTAATATCGGGTTCGCCCACAGCAAGATTCCCATTGTCGCGTAGAATGAGAGGACCAGTCCGACGTCACCCGCCCCATACGGCGATACGATAAACGGCATGATGATTCCCGAGAGTCCCAAATGATTCAGCGGATACGGCTGCCGTCGGATCGTCATGCCGAATACAGTGAACGTCATCATGATCCCTGCACGCAGTACGGAGGACTGGAAGCCTGTCACCGCCGCGTACAGCACGATAAACGCCATAATCAACACAAGTCGTAACCAACGGTTGAGGCGCTTCATCAAGCGGAACAACAGCAGAATCACCACCGCAAAGTGCATGCCCGATACAACGATGAAGTAGGACGCGCCCGCATAGCGAAAATGATCTTTTGTTTCATGGCTCAGCGCGTACTTATCGCCGATCAACACCGCTCTGCACAAAGCGGCACAATCGGGCGGCAAGAGCGTATCCAGCGACTTGCGCATAAATCGCCGCAGCTGTATCGCCCGATAATAGAGCGAGTGCTTTTCGGGGGAAGTTGTATCAACAACGATCTCATTATCATCCGACACCAGATAATACCCCTTGGCACGATAATATTGATTATCCGTCTCCTGCAATTCGGAGGAAAAGGTCAGGATGTCATCGGGCTTCGCGTCAATTTCGTTCGGCGTTTTGAGCAACAGCTTAAGGCTGACGCTCTTCCCGTCGATCTCTTGCGTTTTCAGTCGATAATAATGCTTGGAGTACGACTGATATGGTTCCTCTGTTATGACCGCTTTCACAGTATGTCGCTCATTACCGTAACGATTGACAACGGGCTGAACCGCCAAATATCCATAGCCGATATGTACGCTACAGGCGATCAGCGCCGCCAGCGCCATCAACGGTATATCAATTGTCTTTCTTGTTTTCCTGATGATAACAAGGATGATCGTCAATACAGCGGCGATACCGCCGATCACATACACTGCGATTTCAGGCAGATAAAAAGCGGCTGCCAGCACAGAAAAGTAGGTAATGCCCATCTGTGCCAACAACCGTTTCATACTCTTACCTCTATCGGAAAATGTGGGTTAATAATCCTTGCTTACTTCGGGAATACAGGCAGCTTTTCGAGGAAGATGATATCGTCGCGATCAGCCGCGTCGCCCTCTGCCAGAACAGCCGCTTTGCCGACGATCTCACCGCCCGCCTTATTGACCAGCGCCTCAAGCGCCTTCAGGCTCTCGCCTGTAGAGATCACGTCATCCACGATCAGCACGCGCTTGCCCTTCATATGCTCTGCGTCATCGCTGCCCAGATACAGCGTCTGACGGCTCAGTGTGGTAATCGACTGGACATTCACGCTGATGGGATCGGGCATATACACCTTGACGCCCTTACGCGCGATAATGTACTTGCCGCAGCCCTGACGCGCCATCTCATAACAAAGCGGAATTCCCTTTGCCTCGGCTGAGATGCACACATCGTGCGCGGGAACGATCTTCAAAAGCTCCGCGGCGGATTTCTCGGTGACCTCAACATCGCCGAACATAATGAATGCGGCGATATCCAGATGCTCGTCAACCTCGCACAGCGGCAGCTCACGCTCACAGCCGGCGATCGTCATTTTATACGTTTTAGCCATAATGGTCCCTTCCTTATCTTATTGAATAGCCTTCATGCCATATCGACCCTGAGCTTCTTACCGCCCAAGAGATGGAAATGGATGTGCATGACGGTTTGTCCGCCGTCCTCACCGCAGTTGTTGACGATACGGTAGCCGTTCTCGAGTCCCAGCTCCTTGGCGACCTTGGGAATCTTGGAGAAGATATGACCCACGATATCGCAGTTCTCCTCGTTGATCGCGTTCGCGCAGCAGTAATGCTCCTTAGGGATAAAGAGCACATGCACGGGCGCCATCGGATTCAGGTCATGGATGGCGATGATCTTGTCATCCTCATACACTTTGTTCGACGGGATCTCACCCGCCGCGATTTTGCAAAAAATACAGTCAGACATCTTTGCCTCCTACTTTATACAGCGGATAGTGAAACTCCGCCAAAATTCCAATACTATTCTATTACGTTGTCGATCAATCGTCAAGGTCAAGATCGCAGGATTTGATCGTATTCTTCAAGGTTTCGGCAGATTCCCGCAGCTTTTTGAGTTCATCATCATTCAGCGCGAAGGGGATCTCGCTCTCGATGCCTTCCTTGCCTACGATCACGGGGATCGACAGCGCGACGTCGTTCAAGCCAAAGCGACCGTGCTGGATGGATGATACGGGCAGAATGCTCTTTTCGTCACGGATGATCGCCTCGCAGATACGCTTGGCGGACATCGCGATACCGTAGTAGGTCGCGCGCTTTTTACTGATGATATCATAAGCGGCGTTCTTGACCTCCTCGGAGATATTCTCCTTAGCAAGCTCATGGTCATGATAAAATCCCCGCATTTCGCAGAAGCGGCTGATCTCAACGCCCGACACATTGGCGCTGCTCCAAGCGGCAAACTCACTGTCGCCGTGCTCCCCGATGATGAACGCGTGGATCGAACGAGGATCAACGCCCAGATGCTCACTGAGATTGAAGCGCAGTCGAGCGGAATCCAGTACCGTACCCGAACCGAACACGCGGCTATCGGGCAGACCCGAAAGCTGCTTGGCGACATAGGTCAGTACATCAACGGGATTCGCCACGATCAGCAGGATGCCCTTGAAATTGCGCTTAGATATCTCGGGGATGATCGACTTGAAGATAGCGACATTCTTTTTGATCAGGTCAAGACGGGTCTCGCCGGGCTTTTGCGCCGCGCCCGCGGTGACGATGATGATGGCGCTGTCGGCGATATCGTCATAATCGCCCGCATGGATATCACAAGGCTTTGAGAACGGTACGCCGTGAGAGATATCCAGCGCCTCGCCCTCCGCCTTCTGCCTGTCGGCGTCGAGCATCACGATCTCAGAGAACATTCCGCTCTGCATCAGCGCGAACGCGGTCGAGGAACCGACAAAGCCGCAGCCGATGATCGCCACTTTTCTTGAATTGACAGTCATAAGATACAACTCCTTTATCGAAAACGGATCAGATCCGTCTCTTACTTCGTTATTATCATAACATAATCTCATAAAAATTCAACAGCCAAATAGGAAGAATCTTCCATTTATTTTCTATAAACGAATGATACTGAGAATAATTTTAAAATTATCGCTTTAAATCTTTAAATCTTCTTGACTTTAAATCGTTGAAGTGTTAAAATAGGTTCGTTGCAAATTTTCAGAACTGTGAAGGTAATCTATGATAATCGATTTTCATACCCATGTCTTTCCCGAAAAGATCGCCGCGCGCACCCTACAGGCGCTGCAAAGTCCGCCCGACGTCGTCCCCCATATCGACGGGACGATCAGCGGGATCCTTGACAGCATGAAGGAATCGGGGATCGACAAAAGCGTAATCCTGCCCGTCAACACCCGACCGGGTCAGTTTGATACGATCACAAAATTTGCCAAGCACATCAACGATACCTACAAAAGCCTCATTTCCTTCGGCGGTATCCACCCCGATGACGAGGGGATCGAGGATAAACTGCGATATTTAAAGGATAACGGATTTAAAGGAATCAAGCTCCATCCCGATTATACCGGTACTTTCATCGATGACGAGCGTTACATCCGCATCATCGCCGAGGCAAAACGGCTCGGACTGCTCGTGATGACCCACTCGGGCAAGGATCCCAAGTATGATATCATCCATTGTCCGCCCGAGAAGGGCGCTGTGATGCTCGACCGTATCGAGGAGCTTGTCCCCGATACCAAGCCCAACATGATCTTCGCCCATCTGGGCGGCAATTATCAGCTTGAGGACGTGGAACGATATCTCGTCGGCAGACAATGCTATATCGATATCAGCTGTTCCTTTAGCGATCTGTGGCATTACAGCACCGCAACCGACGAGGATATCATCCGCGTGATCCGCCATCACGGCGCGGATAAAATGCTTTTCGCGACCGACAGTCCGTGGAACGATCAAAAGGCAACGGTGGAGCGTTTCAAGCATCTGAACGGCTTAACCGATACCGAGAAGGAACTGATCCTCGGCAAAAACGCGGAACGATTACTGCATCAATAATATGTCATTTTCTCAAAATGACCAAGAATATAAGGAGAGAAAACAGAAATGGATATGTTTATCAAAATCGCTTTCTTAGTCATCTTCTTCGCCGTGATGATCGGCGTGGGCATCTACTGCAGAAAGCAAAGCACAGACGTTAACGGCTTTGTACTGGGCAACCGCTCCGTCGGCCCGTGGCTGACCGCGTTCGCGTTCGGTACCTCGTATTTCTCGGCGGTCATCTTCGTCGGCTACGCGGGACAGTTCGGCTGGAAGTTCGGTATGGCGTCCACATGGATCGGTTTAGGCAACGCCTTCATCGGCTCTCTGCTCGCGTGGAATGTGCTCGGCAGACGCACCCGCGTCATGACACAGCACCTCGACACCGCCACCATGCCCGACTTCTTTATGAAGCGTTACGATTCCAAGGCGCTCAAGATCGCCGCGGCAGTCATCATCTTCATCTTCCTGATCCCCTATACCGCGTCGCTGTACAACGGTCTTTCCCGACTGTTCAAGATGGCGTTCGGTATCCCCTATGAATACTGCGTTATCGCGATGGCGGTTCTGACAGGCATCTATGTCGTTGTCGGCGGCTACATGGCGACCGCGATCAACGACTTTATCCAAGGCATCATCATGATCTTCGGTATCGTCGCCGTCATCTGGGCGGTGCTCAGGATCAACGGCGGCTTAGGCTCCACCATCACCCTGCTCTCGCAGATCCAGGCAGAGGGCACCGAGATGAAGGGCGCTTTCACCTCCTTCCTCGGGCCGGATATCTTCGGCTTGATCGGCGTTGTCATCCTGACGTCGTTAGGCACATGGGGTCTGCCCCAGATGGTGCAGAAGTTCTACGCCATCAAATCCGAGAAAAGCATCAGCACCGGCACCATCGTCTCGACCGTATTCGCGATCATTGTCGCGGGCGGTTGCTACTTCCTCGGCGGCTTTGGCAGACTGTTCGGTGAAGCGGGCGCTGACGGCAAGCCCGTAGGCGGCTTTGACTCCGTCGTACCCACCATGCTCGAGAACCTGTCCCCCATCCTGATCGGCGTCGTTGTCATCCTCGTGCTCTCCGCTTCCATGAGCACCCTGTCGAGCTTGGTGTTGACCTCCAGCTCGGTGCTGACCATCGACTTCATCGAGCCGGTATTCTTCAAGAATAAGGAGCTCGTCGAAAAGAAAAAGGTCAGCATCATGCGTATCTTCATCGTATTCTTCATCGCGATCTCTGCGATCATCGCTATTATCCAGGCAAAATCCCCTGTCATGTTCATCTCACAGATGATGGGCGTTTCCTGGGGCGCATTGGCAGGCGCTTTCCTCGCTCCCTTCATGTACGGGCTGTATATGAAGCGTGTACCGAAGATCGCCGTATGGATCAACTACGTCTTAGGCGTCGGTATCTCTCTCGCGTCCTTTATCTGCAATATGGCGGGCGTCAAGTTCGCAAGCCCCGTCCTCACCTACTTCCAGTCCCCGATCAACGCGGGTATGGCGGCAATGATCATCGGTATCATTATCACGCCGATCATCGCGGGTATCGCGCCGTCAAAGGACGTTGACAGAGTGGAAAAAATCTTCTCCTGCTACAAAAAGACGCATACCGTTTCTTCCAAGCACAGCATCGACGAAACGTAATCCATCAATTAATCGACAAAATAATACAAAAGGAGTCTATCGGCTATTGCCTTTAGACTTCTTTTGCGCTATAATAAAAGTGTATGTACGCCGTTTGTGCGTATGAAAATCGAAAAGAGGATTTGACAAAATGATTTTTCAGAAAGACATTGAAACTCTACCGAGGAAAGAAATCGAAGCGATTCAGCTCGAACGCCTGAAGTGGGTCGTCAAGTACTGCTATGACAACGTACCGCTGTATCATCAGCGTTTGACCGACTGCGGTGTGCTGGACGGCGCTAAGATCAAGCAGCTCTCCGATATCGAATACATTCCCTTTACCACTAAGGACGATTTCAGAGATAACTACCCCTTCGGTCTGGTCGCTACAGACATGAAGGATATCGTGCGTATCCACGCTTCTTCGGGTACGACCGGTAAGCCTACCACCGGCGTTTATACCAAGGAAGACCTCGACATCTGGTCGGACTGTGTGGCACGCGTCGCGTGCGCGGGCGGCGTCACTCCCGACGATATCATCCAGATCAGCTTTGGCTACGGACTGTTCACGGGTGCGTTGGGTCTGCACTACGGTATGGAAAAGCTCGGCGCGACCGTCATCCCCGCTTCGTCGGGTAATACGCAGAAGCAGCTGATGATGCTGCGTGACTGGGGCGTGACCGGCATGGTCGCCACTCCGTCCTACGCGCTGTATCTCTCCGAGGCGATGAAGGAAGCGGGCTATCCGCTGTCCGACTACAGCCTGCGGCTGGGTATCTTAGGCTCGGAGCCGTGCACCGTATCCATGCGCGAGCAGATCGAGAACAACTTCCATATCCGCGTATCCGACAACTACGGCATGACCGAGCTCGGCGGCCCCGGCGTTTCCGGCGACTGTGAAGCGCGCGACGGCATGCACTTTGCGGAGGATCACTTCCTGCCCGAGATCATCGACACCGACACAGGCAAGCGTCTGGGCGAGGGCGAAGTCGGCGAGCTGGTCGTCACCACCCTGACCCGCAAGGGTATGCCGGTGCTCCGGTACCGCACCAAGGATATCACCAAGCTCGATTATCAGCCCTGCTCCTGCGGCAGAACCCATTGCAGAATGGCGAAGACCATGGGCAGAACCGACGATATGCTGATCATCAAGGGCGTCAACGTCTTCCCCACCCAGATCGAGAACATCCTGATCAACATTCCCGATATCGCGCCTCACTACATGCTGTACATTACGCGCAAGAATTACCGCGACAGCTTAGAGATCAAGGTCGAGGTCATCAACGAGGCACTGCTCGACAATTATCAAATGCTCGACGGTCTCAAAAAGCGCATTGAAGCGAAGTTACAGTCCATCTTGGGACTGAGAACCAAGGTCACACTGGTCGCGCCCAAGACCCTCGAGAGATTCCAGGGCAAGGCAAAGAGAATCGTTGATTTGAGAAACGAATAAAACGGTACGCCTTTGGCGTAAATCAATACAATCCCTCAGTCGCCGACACGCGTGTCCGGCGACAGCTCCCCGGTGTATGGTTGTTGTACCCCAAATCAAAGCTTTGGACAACAACTCACCTTTACCAAAGGGAGACTTGAAGAAAGGCAAGAGAATTTATGAAAGACTTATTGATCGGTAACGCCGCGGTCGCGCGCGGCTTATACGAGGGCGGCTGCGCCGTGATCTCCAGTTATCCCGGCACTCCCAGCACCGAGATTACCGAATTTTTCGCGAAATACGACGACGTCTACTGCGAGTGGGCGCCCAATGAAAAGGTAGCGATGGAAGCGGCATTCGGCTCCGCGCTGCGCGGCAAGCGTTCTGCCTGCTGTATGAAGCACGTCGGCTTGAACGTCGCCGCCGATCCGCTGTTCACCATGTCCTACACCGGCGTCAACGCGGGTATCGTGATCTGCGTTGCGGACGATCCCGGTATGCACAGCTCCCAGAATGAGCAGGATTCACGCCATTACGCGATCGCGTCCAAGATCCCGATGCTCGAGCCGTCCGATTCTCAGGAGGCGCTGGATTTTGCTAAGCTCGCGTATGAGATCTCCGAGCAGTTCGACACTCCTGTCCTGCTCAAGATGTGCACCCGTGTAGCGCACTCCCAGAGTATCGTTGAGCTGGGTGAGCGCACCGAGATCACCAAGGAATATACCAAGAATCCGCAGAAATACATCATGACCCCCGGCAACGCGCTCAAGCGCCACCCCTTTGTCGAGGAGCGCACCAAGAAGCTCACGAAATATGCCGAGGCCTCTCCCCTCAACCGCGTTGAGGATGGCGACGGAAGCCGTGATTTCGGCATTATCACCTCCTCCACCTCTTACCAGTATGTCAAGGAAGCGTTCGGCGACAGCGTTGCTGTTTTGAAGCTCGGCATGATCAATCCCCTGCCCGTCAAGCTGATTCAAGATTTTGCCGCAAAGGTCGGCAAGGTCTATGTCATCGAGGAGCTCGATCCGATCATCGAGACCCACTGCAAGAACATCGGCGTTGACGTCATCGGCAAGGACAAGTTCTCGATCCTCGGCGAATTCAGCCAGAAGAGCATTGAGCAGGCGTTTGAGATGGCGGACAAGACTGTTTTCAACCTCGATACCGAGATCCCGGTACGTCCTCCGATGATGTGCTCCGGCTGTCCGCACAGAGGCATGTACTATGTCCTCGCGAAGAACAAGATCACCGTGCTCGGCGATATCGGCTGCTACACCCTCGGCGCGGCGCCGCCCTTGAACGCGCTCGACATGACGCTCTGCATGGGCGCGTCCGTTTCGGGTATCCACGGCTACAATAAAGCAGGCGGTGAAGAGACCGAAGGCAAAACCGTATGCGTGATCGGCGACTCCACCTTCATGCACTCCGGCGTTACGGGGCTCATCAACATCGCGTATAACCAGAGCAATTCCACCGTCATCATCCTCGACAACTCCATCACGGGTATGACGGGTCATCAGCAGAATCCGACCACCGGCTACTCCATCAAGGGCGATCCCGCGGGTAAGGTCAACCTCGAGGATCTGTGCCACAGCATCGGTATCAACTCCGTGCGCGTGGTCGATCCGTACAATCTGGAGGAATGTGAGACGGTGCTCAAGGAGGAGCTCGCAAAGAACGAACCCTCCGTCATTATCTCGCGCCGTCCCTGCGTACTCTTGAAGTACGTCAAGCCCAAGAAGCCGCTCTATGTCAACCCCGACAAGTGCCGCGGCTGTAAGAAATGTATGAAGTTCGGCTGTCCGTCCATCTCCTTCCGCGACGGTCACGCCGTTGTCGATACCACCCTTTGCGTCGGATGCGGCGTTTGCGCGCAGCTCTGTCCCTTTGACGCGTTTGAAAGCGAGGTGCCCTCTCATGACTAAGAATATTATGATCGTCGGTGTCGGCGGACAGGGTTCCCTGCTCGCTTCTAAGCTGCTCGGCAGGCTGCTTGTCGATGAAGGCTATGACGTAAAAGTAAGTGAGGTGCACGGCATGAGCCAGCGCGGCGGTTCCGTCGTCACCTATGTCCGCTTCGGCGACAAGGTCTACTCCCCCGTCATTGAGAACGGTGAAGCCGATTTCATCGTATCCTTCGAGAAGATCGAGGCGGCTCGCTATGTACAGAACCTCAAAAAGGACGGTACCATCATCGTCAACACCCAGCAGATCGATCCCATGCCGGTCATCATCGGCGCGACCACCTATCCCGAGAACATCATTGACGAAATGAAGGCTAAGGGCATCCATGTGGATGATATCGACGCGCTGGCGCTGGCAAATGAAGCGGGCTCCTCCAAGGCGTGCAACATCGTTTTGATGGGCAGACTCGCCAAATACTTCGATATGCCGAAGGAAAAATGGCTCACTGCCATCGAAAAATGCGTCAAGCCGCAGTTTGTTGAGATCAACAAAAAAGCGTTTGATTTGGGTTATAACTGCTAAATCATGTTAAGATTGCCACGGCACTATGTGCCTCGCAATGACATAAATCAGCAGTAGGTATAATGAAAAAACAACAGAAAGGATGAAGCCCCATGCAGAAGAAATTCTATCAGCCCGAAGCTGAAACCATGCCGGTCAATGAGATCAAGAAGCTGCAGGAGTACAAGCTCATTCGTCAAGTGCGCTATGTGTATGAAAACGTCGAATACTACCGCAATCTGATGGATGAAAAAGGCGTCAAGCCCGAGGATATCACTTGTCTGGAGGATATCAGCAAGCTGCCGTTCCTGAGCAAAAACGACCTTAGAGACGCTTACCCCTACGGCATGCTCGCGACCGACCTCAAAAACTGTGTCCGTATCCACTCCACCTCCGGTACCACCGGCAAGCGCGTTGTCGCTTTCTACACCCAGAACGACGTCGATATGTGGGAAGACTGCTGTGCCCGCGCGATTGTCGCGGCAGGCGGTGACGCAGGCGACGTTGTGCAGGTAGCCTACGGCTACGGACTGTTCACCGGCGGCGCAGGTCTGCACGGCGGCTCCCATAAGGTCGGCTGTCTGACCCTGCCCATGTCGAGCGGCAACACCAACCGCCAGATCCAGTTTATGATGGATCTCAACGCCACCTTCCTCTGCTGTACCCCCTCCTACGCCGCTTATATCGGCGAATCCTTAAAGGAAAAGGGCTACAAGCCCGGCTACAACAGCCTCAAGGCGGGTATTTTCGGCGCGGAGCCGTGGACGGAGGAAATGCGCCGTGACATCGAAAACAGCCTTGGTATCAAGGCGTATGATATCTACGGCTTGACCGAATCGAGCGGCCCCGGCGTAGCGTTTGAGTGCTGTGAGCAGAACGGTATGCACATCAACGAAGACCACTTCTATGCCGAAATCATCGATCCCGATACCGGTGAGGTGCTCCCCGAGGGCAGCAAGGGCGAGCTGGTGTTCACCTCTCTCGATAAGGAGGCGTTCCCGCTGATCCGTTACCGCACACGCGACATCACCGTCCTCTCCCGAGAGAAATGCTCCTGCGGCAGAACCTTCATCCGCATGCACAAGCCGATGGGACGCAGTGACGATATGATGATCATTCGCGGCGTCAACGTCTTCCCGAGCCAGATCGAAGCCGTCCTGCTGAATCAGGGTTACGCGCCGAACTATCAGATTTTGGTTGACCGCGTCAACAACACCGATACCTTTGAGATCCGCGTTGAGATGCTTCCCGAGGACTTCTCCGATACGCCGAAGGTCATCACCAAGAAGGAGAAAAAGCTCCAGGCCGCGATGAAGGAAATGCTCGGCATCAACCCAATCATCCGACTGGCGGCGCCGAAGTCGATCGCGCGCAGTGAAGGCAAGGCTGTCAGAGTCATCGATAACCGCAAGAAGATCGGTATCAACACATAAACTATTGCGATCCCACGCTCCCGACCTACGGAAAAGCGTGTCAAAGCTCGCAACAACACTTTTATAAGGAGTAGTATTATGGCAATTAAACAGTTATCCATCTTTGTAGAAAACCGTGAAGGCACCCTTGTCACCGTTACCGACGCGATCGCCAAGGCAGGCGTTGACATCCGCGCAATGAGCGTTGCGGATACCAATGACTTCGGAATCTTCCGCCTGATCGTCACCGATATTGCCAAGGCAAAGCAGGCTCTCGATGATGCAAACGCGTTTGTTTCCATCACCGAGGTCGTCGGTGTGGCCGTACAGGATGAGCCCGGCGCTCTGGCGAAGGTCGTCAAGATCTTAGCGGACAACAACATCAACATCGAGTATATGTACGCGTTCATCACCGTTTCCAAGCAGTTCGCGTATGTGGTACTTCGCGTCGAGGATAATGCCGCCGCTGAGAAAATCCTCACTGAGCACGGCATCTCCCTTGTCACCGAAGAGGATATGGCGAAGCTGTAATCGGAATGTATCGATATCATTTTATCTGAATACGATATAAGAAAGCCCCACCGATCACGGTGGGGCTTTCAGTTTGTCGAAAAAGTATAGAATAAAAAATGAGTAGCCGATTTCCAAGGCTCCTTTTGGGAAAAGGAGCTGTCACCGAACGG
>OCVV012822286.1_pt1 | contig 24794 bp, 21 predicted proteins | sample 1539721 | NCBI WGS metagenome assembly OCVV01 (sample SAMN02144230, study PRJEB22623) | gut metagenome | biome: sheep rumen | host: Ovis aries | place: New Zealand
TGACAGGCGCCAGCCTGCCTGCGCCCTCCGCCTTGTTATGCGAAATTCTCCGCTAATATCTTTTTAAAGCTTTTTATTGCTACTTAGTATCATTTGTTTCAGTGCGCACGATGATCTCTTGAAACTGCCGAATAAAAACGATAAGGGAGGAACATTTTGAACATGCCCCTCCCCTGTTGTTTTGTTTATTATTCTACCATAATACACTACTTCCGACTCACCGTCGATAGACGCAATCCGTACCATCAAACGATACAAAAGGCGTAACCGAAAGATTCCATTTCGACCCGCCGTTGATGTCAGGCTCCGTATCAACCAACCTCGCAAAAGGCGGAACAAAGACACACTGTGTCCCGTGTCAGCAGAACAAAGCGGCACACCGCTCAGCGGTCTTCTCGGAAGTAGGAGAGGCCGAGCGCCTCGGGCGGCTGACTCTCGCGCTTGTTGCGCATGGAGTTGATAATCAGCACCAGCACGGTGACGACGTAGGGCGCCATCTTGATCAGCTCCTGCGTGCTCATGTCCACGGGGATGAACGGGAAGAACTGGTTGAGGTAGTTGTGGATGATGTACAGACCGCCGAAGAGGATGGAACCGATGATAGCAAAGTTCGGCTTCCAGACAGTGAAGATAACCAGCGCGATCGCCAGCCATCCGCGGTCGCCGAAGCCATCGTTCGACCATACGCCGCTGACATAGTCCATAACGTAGTACAAACCGCCCAGACCCGCGATCATACTGCCGATGCAGGTGGCAAAATACTTATAGCGAGATACGTTAACGCCCGCCGCGTCCGCGGTAGCCGGGTTCTCGCCGACCGCGCGCAGGTTCAGACCGGTGCGCGTCTTTTTCAGGAACAGCGAGGCCACGATCGCAATGATGACCGCAAGATACGCGAGAAAGCCGTAGCTGAGGAAGATCTCACCGAACCATCCCATACTATCGGCAAAGGGCAGGTGCGCGGAAAAGAATTTTGAGGTCGTGCTCAGGGTGATGGACGGCACGTCAGCGCCGACTATCTTAATCAGCGAGCCGCCGAAGAAGTTGCCCAGACCTACGCCGAAGGTGGTGATCGCAAGACCGGTCACGTTCTGATTCGCGCGCAGGGTGGTGGTCAGGAAGGAGTAGATCAAGCCCATGAGCAGCGAGCCGAGCAGGCTGCAAATCAAGGGGATCATGATCGCTAAGAACGGATTCGCCATGCTCTTGTCGGGCAGGGAATTCTCATACATAAAGGCGCCGATAACGCCGGAGATACCGCCGACATACATGACGCCGGGGATACCGAGGTTGAGGTTACCGCTCTTCTCGGTGACGATCTCACCGGTAGCGCCGAACAGCAGCGGGATACCCTGCATGATCGCGCGATGGATAAAGGATACGATCATTTCGACTCAACCTCCTTCGCGTGTGTTCTCTTGATACTGTAGTTGATAAAGAACTCGGAGCCGATGATGAAGAAGATGATGATACCGGCAATGATCTCCGAGAACGAGGTGTTGAGTCCGAATACGGTGGAGATCTCGATCGCGCCGCGCTCCATGAACACGAGCAGCAGTGAGGTCAGCACCATGAACAGCGGGTTGAACTTGGCAAGCCAAGATACCATGATCGCTGTAAAGCCTCTGCCCGCGGCAGTGTTGGGGGTGATGGTATGGTCGGTACCCGATACCAGCAGCATACCCGCGACGCCGCATAACGCGCCGGAGATCAGCATAGTGCGGATAATGACCTTCTTGACGTTGATACCGGCATAGCGCGCGGTATTGATGCTCTCGCCGACGACGGCGATCTCGTAGCCCTGCTTTGAGCGGTTGAGGTAGAAGTACATCAGCACGGTGAGCACGGCGACGATGATGATATTGAGCAAATACCCGTATTTATCCACCGACTGGGGCAGGTTCAGCCAGCCGGCGTGGTTATCGACGTTGATGGTATTGATGACGTTGTTACCCTTATTGGACGACCAGACGTAGGTGAAATAGGAGACGATCTGGATCGCGATATAGTTCATCATCAGGGTGAAGAGGGTCTCGTTGGTGTTCCAGAACGCCTTGAACACTGCGGGGATGACACCCCAGATCGCGCCGCAGATAATGCTGACGACGATGACCAGCACCAGCACCACGGGAGCGGGAAGCTTATGACCGAACAGCAGCATGACCGCGGTCGCGCCCAAGCCGCCCATCAGCACCTGACCTTCGGCGCCGATGTTCCAAAATCGCATCTTAAAGGCGGGGGTGACGGCGAGGGAAACGCATAACAGCAGCGCAACCTCCTGCAGCAGCACCCACACACGGCGCGCGGAGCCCACAGCGCCCTTGATCATGGTACCGTAGATTTCAAAGGGGTTATCGCCCGTCACCAGAACGATGATGATCGCGCAAACGACCAGAGAGGCGAGAACGGACAGAATACGGATCATCCACGACTTCCATGTCGGCATATCCGTGCGCTTGACGATATGGAACGGCTTCTCTCTGGAGCTCGCTTCCTTTGTCACAGCTTTGGTTGTCGTCATCATTCTCCCTCCTTTTCTTCTGTATTCAGGTTGGTCATCATCAGACCGACCTCTTCTTTGGTGGCAGTTCTGCCGTCAACAATACCGTTGAGCTTGCCGCCGCACAGTACCGCGATGCGGTCGCACAGCGCCAGCAGAACATCGAGGTCCTCGCCGACATAGATGACGGCGACGCCCTTCTTCTTCTGTTCATTGAGAAGTCTGTAAATCGTATAGGATGTGTTGATGTCGAGTCCGCGTACCGCGTAAGCCGCCATCAGTACGGTAGGATTGGACGCGATCTCGCGCCCGACCAGCACCTTCTGGACGTTACCGCCCGAGAGCTTGCGGACAGGCGTAGTGATGCCGGGGGTAACGACCTCGAGCTCCTCCTTGACCCTGTTCGCCAGCTCACGCGGCGTCTTGCGGTCGGTAAAGGGGCTGTAACCCTTCTCATAGGAGCGCAGCATCATGTTGTCGGACATACCCATTGAGCCGACCAGACCCATGCCGAGTCTGTCCTCGGGCACGAAGGAGAGCGCGACGCCCATCTTCTTGATCTCGGAAACGGATTTGCCGATCAGCTCCTCCTTGTTGCCGCTTTCGGGGTTGATGTAGGTGATGGACGCGCCGTCCTGAGCCGCTTGTAAGCCCGCGACAGCCTCCAAGAGCTGTTTCTGTCCTGAGCCGGAGATACCCGCGATACCGAGGATCTCGCCGCCGTACGCCTCAAGGCTGACGTCATCCAGCGCGGTCACGCCGTATTTGTCCAGACAGGTGAGGTGCTCGATGGACAGGCGAAGCTGTTTATCCTCGATCTCGGGACGCTCGATATCCAGCTCGACCTTTTGACCGACCATCTTATCGGTCAGGGACTGGACGGTCGCCTCGCTCGTGATCACACTGTCGATATATTCACCCTTGCGCAGGATGGCTACGCGGTCGGAGATCGCGAGCACCTCGTTGAGCTTATGGGTGATGATGATGATGGATTTGCCGTCCTCTTTCATGTTGCGCAGTACGGCAAAGAGCTTGTCCGTCTCCTGCGGGGTGAGCACCGCGGTGGGCTCGTCGAGGATCAGGATATTTGCGCCGCGATACAGCGCCTTGACGATCTCGAGCGTCTGCTTCTGAGATACGGTCATATTGTAGACCTTCTTCTTGGGATCTACGTCAAAGCCGTAGCGCTCGCAGATCTCGGTGATCGCCTTCGCGATCTCCTTTGCGCCGCCGGTGATCTTTTTGTCCATGCCCAGCGCCACGTTCTCAGCGGCGGTAAAGACGTCGACCAGCTTGAAGTGCTGGTGGATCATGCCGATTCCTAAGGCATAGGCGTCCTTGGGCGAGTTGATATGTACCTCTTCACCGTTGACGAAAATCTCGCCGGAGTCCTGGTGATAAATGCCCGAGAGCATATTCATCAGGGTGGTCTTACCGGAACCGTTTTCGCCGAGCAGCGCGAGGATCTCTCCGCTCATGATATCCATCGAGACGTCCTTGTTGGCAACGACCTTGCTGCCGAACGCCTTGGTGATATGGCGGAAGCTGACTGCCGCGTTATTCTCCAAAGAATTAACCCCCTCTGTTTTCAGTGAATAGTGATCAGTGATCAGTGTTCAGTGATCAGATAACGCAGGAGAACAGCCAAAACTGTTCACTGACCACTGACCACTAACCACTATGATATAAACCACGTAAAGGGAAGCCGCAAAAACAGCTTCCCTTTACAGTATTGGATCGTTAAATTAGAACTTGGTGTTCAGCAGGGTGATACCGTCGATGTCCAGAGCAAAGTAAGGAGCGGAGCGATATTCGGACTCATGGAAGTAACCGTCAGAGATTACCTCGGTGTCGCCTGCGAATGCCTCGTCGGTATCGACGTCAGCCATGTAGCTGGTCAGATGACCCTCGCCGTCAACCTTAGCGCCGACGTTGAGCTGCTTAGACTCGTCAACGGTAACGGTGAAGGACTTGGTATCGAATACATGGATCTCGCCGCTGTCGAGCTTCGCCTTGACCTCGTCGATCTTAGCCTGCGTATCCTTAGCGGCAGCCTTGTCGTTGACCTCAGTCAGGACAACGGACTTGGTGGCCAGGGTGCCGGTCCAGTCAGCGTCGATCTTGTCGCCGTTCATTGCAGCCTTGATCGCATACTCGAGGTAGGGAGTCCAGTCGATTCTGGAGGATACGATAAAGGTGTTGGGGCAGGACGCCAGAGTAGAGCCGTTGTAAGAAACATTGGGAACGCCCGCGTCCTCACAAGCAGTCGGAGCGCCCATGGAGTCAGCATGCTGAGAAATCAGGACACAGCCGTTGTTGATCAGGGTAGTAGCCGCTTCCTTCTCGAGGGTCTCGTCATACCAAGAGCCGGTGAACTGTACCTCCATGGTAGCAGTCGGGCAGATGGAGCGAGCGCCGAGGAAGAAGGAGGTGTAACCGGACTTAACCTCTGCATAGGTGTAAGCGCCGACATAACCGATCTTCGCCTTATCAGCGGTGATCTTGCCGCTCTCGATCATCTCGTTGAGCTTCAGACCCGCGGCAACGCCCGCGAGGTAACGGCCTTCGTAGATGGAAGCGAAAGCATTGTGATAGTTATCGAGCTTCTCGGTGTGAGCCATGGTACCGGTTGCGTGAGAGAACTGAACCTTGGGGTTCGCCTTGGCAGCCTCGATCATGTAGGACTCGTGACCGAAGGAATCAGCGAATACAAAGCCGCAGCCCTGGTCAACCAGGTCGAGAGCAGTCTCTTTACAAGCGTTGGACTCGTCGATGTTGGTCTTGAGGATGCACTCTACGCCGAGGTTTGCACAAGCAGCCTTGGCAGCGTTGATGAAGTTGAGGTCATAGGTGGAGTTCTCATCATGCAGGAAGATGAAACCCGCCTTGAAGTCAGACTTCTTCTGGTCAGCAGTAGCCGCAGTGTCGTTTTTGCTGTCGGCAGTCTTGGAGCCGCCGCAGGCAGCGAGAGCGCCGCATACAAACAGAGCAACTAAGAGCAATGCAACAATTTTCTTCATTTTTTCCTCCTAATAGTTAAATTAAGGATTTTTACATAGTGTCCCCCAAACAGGAACACGTCTAACAAATAAATTATACATAAATTGACTTCGCTTGACAATCCATTATTGTGTCAAATTTGTAACCCTTTTAATGGGTTATTTTATCATTTTTAACAAATTGTGAACAGAAGCCTATGCTAACCGATTAAGATATTTCTATTACAGAAAAAATGCGGATTTATATTGAAAGGCTTGAGCCGCCGCGGTATAATATAGATAAATCAACGTCCGACAGGACAAAGGAAGATCAAGATGAACAGCTTTATCATACACGGCGATATCTGCTACAGCACCGATAAGAATACCTTGGTCACACGTGAAGGCGGCTATCTGGTATGCGAGAACGGTATCTGTAAGGGTGTTTTCGATACCATTCCCGCGGAATACGCGCGCCTCGGGCTACACGACTACAGCGGCATGCTGGTCATGCCGGGCATGGTCGATCTGCATATCCACGCGCCGCAGTATGCCTACCGCGGACTGGGTATGGACAGAGAGCTGCTCGACTGGCTGAACACCTACGCCTTCCCCGAGGAGAGTAAGTACGGCGATCTGAGCTACGCCGACAAAGCGTATACCATCTTCACCGACGCGATCAAAAGGAGCGCCACCACGCGGCTCGCGGTCTTTGGTACGCTGCACCGAGAAGCGACCGAGCTGTTGATGGATAAGCTCGAAGAGAGCGGCGTAGTCAGCTTCGTCGGCAAGGTCAACATGGATCGCAACTCGCCCGACGATCTGCGGGAAGCCTCCGCAGAGGCATCCCTCGCCGACACCGAACGCTTCATCAAAGAAACACAGCACAAATATAAAAACACCGCGCCCATCATCACCCCGCGCTTCACGCCCTCGTGCTCCGATGAACTGATGCAGGGCTTGGGCGAGCTGAGCAAAAGATACGGCGTGCGCGTACAGTCGCATTTGAGCGAGAACCCCGGCGAGGTAGAGTGGGTCAAGGAGCTGTGTCCGTGGGCGGAGAACTACGGCGAGGCATACAACCGCTTCGGGCTGTTCGGCAATCCCGAAAAAACCATCATGGCGCACTGCGTGTACTCCGATGATAACGAGCTCGCGCGGATGAAGGAGAACGGCGTGTTCATCGCGCACTGTCCCGCGTCGAACACCAACGTCGCCTCGGGCATCGCGCCGATCCGCCAATACCTTGACATGGACATGAACCTCGGACTGGGCTCGGACGTGGCGGGCGGTCACAGCGAGAGCATGTTCACCGCAATGGTGGACGCGCTGCAGGCAAGCCGGCTGTACTGGCGGCTGGTCGATCAGAGCAAAAAGCCGCTGAACGTCACCGAGGTCTTTTATCTGGCGACCAAGGGCGGCGGCGCGTTCTTCGGCAAGGTCGGCTCCTTTGAAGAGGGCTATGAATGTGACGCGGTCATCCTCGACGACAGCCTCCTCCCCCACCCGCAACAGCTGAGCGTACAGGAGCGCTTGGAAAGAGCGATCTACCTCGGCGGCGACGTCAAGGCATTGAGGGCGAAGTATTGCAGAGGAAAAGTGATAGTGAGGAGTTAGGAGTGAGGAGTGAGGAGTTAGGGGTGAGAAGTTAATGGTGGACTCCGTCCACACCTATTTTTAATTGGTATTGCAACATTTCTATTCGATTTCAACCAAATACAAAACAGTAATGCTCGTGACATCAAGCGGATCAGTCACGAGCGTTTTGTTTATTATTATAGAATTGTTCGAGCGGACACGAGTGTCAGCGAGTAACCAAAACTCCTAACTCCTCACTCCTAACTCCTCATTAAAAACGACCGTCCCCGCGTTCCCCTTGACCGCTTCTGCCGCCTGATCCAGTGCGGCGATGATCGCCTTTCTCTTGGGGGAGCCTTGAACAAACCGGGCACAGGCTTCCACCTTGGGCAGCATGCTGCCCGCGGCAAACTCGCCGTCGGCGATATAGCGGCGCGCATCCTCCAAACTCATGCTGTCAAGACTGCGTTCATCGGGCTTGCCGTAGTGGATTTTCACCTTGTCGACCGCGGTGAGGATCATCAGGATATCGGCGTTGAGGTTCTCCGCCAAAAGCGCGGAACAGGTATCCTTATCGATGACGGCGGCACAGCCCTTGAGATACGCCCCCTTGCGGCGCACGGGGATGCCGCCTCCTCCGCAGCAGACGACGACCGAGCCCTCGCGCAGAGAGGCGCGGATGGCGTCGATCTCGATGATATACTGCGGCTGAGGGGATGCGACCACACGCCGCCAGCCCCTGCCGGCGTCCTCGGCGATCGGATAGCCGTACTGCTCTTTCAGGCGCTGAGCCTGCTCGCGCGTCATGAACTTGCCGATCGGCTTGGTCGGGTACTTCATCGCGGGGTCATCGTTGCTCACCTCGACCTGCGTGATGATGGTGACGACGGGCTTGTACCTGCCGCGCATCATCAACTCCTTGCGCAGGGCGTTCTGGATATCGTAGCCGATGTACGCCTGGCTCATGGCGACGCACATGGAGAGCGAGGTCTTTTCCTCGGTGGGATCTTCAAGCAAGAGGGCGTTCATCGCGGCGTCGATCTTGCCCACCTGCGGGCCGTTGCCGTGGGTGATGACGACCTCGTTGCCGTCCTCGATCAGGTCAGCGATCGCCTTGGCGGTATGCTCCACCGCCTGTAATTGTTCGGTTAAGGTTTTGCCCAAAGCGTTCCCGCCCAGGGCGACGACAATTTTTTTCATAACGATAACCTCAGCCTCCCTTTCCTAAGGGAGGTGGCACGCAGTGCCGGAGGGTTGCAACCTCTCCTGCACATGGTTGTCAATATCTTCGCATACGTTTTTGAATTGTCGATGAATATCAAGGTTCGTATATCGCAATACCAAAAAGCCGTATTTTTCTATTTCCTTTGTACGATTAGCGTCATAGTCTAAAGCCAAATCGGTTTCATAATGCTGATTTCCATCTAATTCAATAACCAGTTTTGCTTTAGGACAGAAGAAGTCAACGATAAAGGATTCAATCACATATTGACGATGAAATCGTATAGGATAATTTCTTAAGAAATCATACCAAAGATGGTTTTCTTCTTTTGTAGGATTCTTTCTTAATACGCGCGCATTTTTCCGCGACTTTATTTCTCTGGGGATAGGCTTTTCTTTACTCATGGCAACCCTCAGTCGCTTCGCGACAGCTCCCTTAGGAAAGGGAGCCTAATAATCCTTTCTGCTACGTGCCTTCGCTTCCAGCTCCTCCAACGCCTTTGCGGGGTCTTTGACCTTGGCGAGGAAGATCATGGCGGCGATGATATAGGGCTTATAGGACGCTTCCTTATACAGCGGCGCGCGATAGCGGTCGAATACGGACGCGGCTACCTCGCCTTCCTTACAGCTGACGTCGGTGATATCGGCGGGAAGGCAATGCAGGTACAGCGCCTTGCCGTCCTTGGTGAGCCGCATCATCTCCTCGGTGCACTCCCAGTCCTTATGGGTCGCGTTCTCGGCGAGGAGCTCTTGCTCGAGCTTGTCGATACCGTCAAAATCGCCCTTGCCGTAGAGCTCGGTGCGCTTCTCCATCGCGGCAAAGGACGCCCAGCTCTTGGGGTAAACGATGTCGGCGTCTTGGAACGCTTCTTTCATATCGTTGGTTTTGGAGAACGAGCCGCCGTTCTTGGCGGCATTTTCCTTTGCGACCTCCTCGACCTCGGGCATCACGTCATAGCCCTCGGGATGAGCCAGTACAACGTCCATGCCGAAGCGGGTGAACAGACCGATCACGCCCTGCGGCACGGACAAAGGCTTGCCGTAGGACGGCGAATACGCCCATGTCATGGCGATCTTCTTGCCCTTGAGGTTCTCGACGCCGCCGAAATAATGGATCACGTGGTCGAGATCGGCGAGGGTCTGGGTCGGGTGATCGATGTCGCACTGCAGATTGACGAGGGTGGGCTTTTGCTCGAGCACACCGTCCTCGTAGCCCTCCTTGAGCGCGTCGACGACCTCCTTTTGATAGGTGTGGCCCTTGCCGATATACATATCGTCGCGGATGCCGACGACGTCCGCCATGAACGAGATCATGTTGGCGGTCTCGCGGACGGTCTCGCCGTGGGCGATCTGGCTCTTGCCCTCGTCCAGATCCTGCACCTCCAAGCCGAGCAGGTTGCACGCGGAGGCAAAGGAGAAGCGGGTGCGGGTGGAATTGTCGCGGAAGTTGCTGATGCCCAGACCCGAATCGAAGATCTTAGTGGAAATATTGCGCTCTCGAAGGTCGCGCAGTGCGTCCGCTACCGCGAACACGGCGGCGATCTCATCATCCGACTTGTCCCATGTCAGGAAAAAGTCGTTTTCATACATATTTTTAATATCCAAACCGCGGAGCTTCGCGGCGAGTTCAGCTGTTTTGGTCATAGAATATTTCATCCTTTCAGAAGAATCGTAAGGGAGGGATTTACTCTTTCTCAGCGTAATTCATCGGCACAGCCGCATACACGGCGGCACATCGGACGAGATCCGCCTTCCATGTGATCTCGTTGGGAGCGTGTGCCTGCGCCTCCGCGCCCGGGCCGAAGCCGATGCACGGGATGCCGTAGCGACCCATGATGGACACGCCGTTGGTCGAGAACGTCCACTTATCGACCCGAGGCTCGCCGTACATGCCCTTGTGAGCGGCGACCATCGCCTTGCAGGCGGGATGGCTCTCGGGGATGACCCACGTCGGGAAGAAGCACTCGGTCGGATAGACCAGCCCCGTCCACGACGGACGCTCGTATTTATACATGCTGACCTCTGCGCCGTACTTCTTGACGGACGGCAGACTGCGCACTTCTTCCAAGGCGCTCTCCCATGTCTCGCCGTCGGTCAGTCGGCGGTCGAGCGAGATCGCCGCGAAGTCCGCTACCGCACAGCGTGAGGGCGAATTATAGAACTGCTGGGTAACGGTGACGGTGCCCTTGCCGAGGAAGGGATCGTAGTGCAGGCGCTCGTTGAGCTCCTTGACGTCCAGCACGATCTCAGCCATCTTATAGATCGCGTTATCGCCGCGCTCGGGAGCGGAGCCGTGGCAGGATACGCCCTTGACCTCGACGCGGATCTCCATGCGGCCGCGATGACCGCGATAGATGCCCTGATCGGTCGGCTCGGTGATGACGACAAATTCGGGAGTGATATCCATTTCGTTATGGATATACTGCCAGCACAGGCCGTCGCAGTCCTCCTCCTGTACGGTACCGGTGACCAGCACCTTGTAGCCCTCGGGGATCAGCCCGAGATCCTTCATGATCTTGGCGCCGTAAACAGCGGACACCACGCCGCCTGTCTGATCACTTCCGCCGCGGCCGCCGATCTCAGTGTCATTCTCATAGCCCTTGTAGGGGTCGAACTTCCAGTTACTGAGCTCGCCCAGTCCGACGGTGTCGATGTGACCGTCAAAGGCGATGATCTTCTCGCCCTTGCCCATCACGCCGTGGACGTTGCCCATCTTGTCGATAAAGGCCTCGTCAAAGCCGAGCTGTTCCATCTCGGCGACAATACGCTTGGCGACGCCCTCCTCTTCGGCAGATTCGCTGGGAATAGCGATCAGCTCGCGCAGAAAAGCGGTCATGTCCTTCTCATAGTTTTCGGCAGCTTTTTTGATCGCGGAATAATCCATCATGGTAATCCTCCTTTTCTTGGCTCAGCCAATTCATGCCGCAGGCAAATCGCGCGCCGCGGCGCAACTCATTTATACACCTTTATTGTAATACATATATCGCTGAGTTTCAATGGATTTTTCAATAAAATCTAAAAATTTTTTAGAAAAATCCAAATTTTATTTGACACGGCGTTTTGGCGTAGTATAATAGAAGAAAAGACCACTCTATAACGGAAGATTTTCGAATTTTCCACACCCTGAAACGAGGTGATCTCTTGCTCAACGAACAACTCAAAAATACCCTATGCTCCCTCGCGCACGCCATCGCCCTGCACTATGGCAAAGGCTGTGAGGTCGCTATCCACGATCTGACGGTCAAGAATGCCGCCGACAGCTCCATCATCTACATCGAAAACGGTGAGGTGACGGGCAGGAAGGTGGGCGACGGCGCGTCGGCTGTCGTGCTCGAGGAACTCAGTCAGGCGGAACAGACGCGTGAGGATCGCATCGGCTACTTCACCAAGACCACCGACGGCAAGGTGCTCAAATCCACCACCGTCTACATCCGCGACGACAAGGGCAAGGCGATCGCGATCTTTTCGATCAACCACGACATCACCGCGCTGAGCGTCGCCGCCGCGTCACTGACGGAGCTGACCGCTCCCGCGACCGCATCCGAGCCGGAGAAGATCACCCCGAACGTCGGCGAGCTGCTCGATGAGCTGCTGTGGAAATCCACCGAGCTGATCGGCAAGCCCGTCGCCCTGATGAACAAGGACGACAAGCAGCGCGCGATCCGCTATCTGAACAGCAAGGGAGCGCTGTTGATCACCAAATCCGGCGACAAGATCGCGACCTACTTCGGTATCTCGAAGTTCACTCTTTATTCGTACCTGACGGATGAAGAGGAATCAGATTAAACGAATTGTAGGGTACGGCGCTCGTCGACGTACCGCATGGCAGGAACGCTTATTTCCTATCCAATGCTCCCGATATCAAAAACGTCCGTCATTCTACGGTACGTCATAAATGCCGTACCCTACGAAAAGATTGATTTGCTTCGCATTACAAAATGATAATAATGGAAATGTTTCGGCGGGAGCACTCCGCCCTACCATATACCCCACCATAGTTTAGGAGGATATCATGATCGACTTTACCGTTAACAAAGAAGGATTACAACACAATATTGAAAAGGCGCGACAGAACGGCATCATCATCCCGACCATCAAGCAGATGCAGCACCCCGAGCTGATCCCCGAGCAGATCAAAGAAAAGCTCAGTCACACGGGGCTGTGGGACGTTGACCCCGTCAACCTGTTCCGCATCACCTGGAAGAACGAGCCCAAGGAAAGCGGCGGTCTGTTCCGCGAGGTGCCAAACATCATCGAGCTGCCCTCCGCTCTCACCGGCGTGAAGGCGCGGATCTTCGCGATCGTCGGCAAGTGGTTCCCCACCGGCTGTCATAAGGTCGGCGCGTCATTTGGATGCTTAGCGCCGCGACTGGTGACAGGTCAGTTTGACGCGACCCGTCACAAGGCGGTATGGCCATCCACCGGCAACTACTGCCGCGGCGGCGCGTTCAACTCAAAGCTGCTGTCCGTTGACAGCATCGCGATCCTGCCCGCCGAGATGAGTCGCGAGCGCTTTGACTGGCTCAGTAAAATCGCGGGCGAGGTCATCGCGACTCCCGGCTGCGAAAGTAACGTCAAGGAGATTTTTGACAAGACATGGGAGCTCAGACAACGCCCCGAGGTAATGATCTTCAACCAGTTTGAGGAGATGGGCAATCCGCTGTGGCACTACAACGTCACCGGTCACGCGTTAGCGGAAGCGTTTGAAGCGATCAAGGGCGAGAAGGATCGCTTTGCGGGCGCGTGCTTTACCTCCGGTTCGGCGGGCACGATGAGCGCGGGCGACTACCTCAAGGAACAGTACCCGAACCTCAAGCTCGGCGTCGGCGAAGCATTGCAGTGCCCCACGATCTTAGACAACGGCTTCGGCGGTCACCGCATCGAGGGCATCGGCGACAAGCATATCCCATGGATCCACAACGTCAAGAACACCGACATGGTCGTGGACATCGACGACGAGGACAGCCAGCGACTGCTCAGACTGTTCAACACACGTGAAGGTATCGATTATCTGGTATCCGTGGGCGTTGAGCGCGAGCTCGCCGAGCAGCTCAGCCTCTTGGGTATCTCGGGCATTGCGAACATTCTGTGCTGTATCAAGATGGCGAAGTACTATGAGTTCACCGAGAACGATGTGCTCGGCACTGTGCTGACTGACTCAGCCGCCATGTATCAGAGCCGCATCAAGGAGCTCGAAGAGATGTATGGCGACTACGATATGCACAAGGCGGAGCTCGACCACAACCTGCACATTCTCAACCTCAAGGACGACAACATGCTGGAGCTCAGCTACAAAGAGCGCAAGCGCGTGCATAACCTCAAATATTACACATGGGTCGAACAGCAGGGCCGCACCGCCGAGGAGCTCAACGCCCTGTGGTATGACACTGAGAACACCTGGGACGCCGTGCACAAGCAGGCGGAACAGCTCGACGAATACATCGACGCATTCAATAAGGAAGTTGGACTTTTGTAAGTGAGGAGTGAGGAGTTAGGAGTGAGGAGTTAAAAGTCTGTATGCTTTTGTTCCTCATTCTCATATGATCCTATGAAACATGTTATCAACTGCAAATGCGTCAAATGCGGGAGAACCTATGCGCCCGCGGCGGATATCACCACCTGCGAGTGCGGCGGTATCCTCGACGTGATCTATGACTACAACTATATCAAAACCAAATTCAACAAAGAGGTGCTGGCACACCGTAACGATCCCACCATGTGGCGCTATCGCGAGCTGCTGCCGATTGAAGAAGATACCGTGCCCGCGGGACTGCGGGTCGGAATGTCGCCGCTCTATGAAGCGCCGCATATCGCGCGTGATCTGGGGATCAAAAGCCTGTACATCAAGGACGACGGCATCAACCCCACCGCATCCCTCAAGGATCGCGCTTCCGCAATGGCGGTGACCAAAGCCATCGAAGCGGGCTATGACACCATCGCCTGCTCCTCCACCGGCAACGCCGCCTCTTCCCTTGCGGGCAACGCGGCAAAGGCGGGGCTCATGACCTACATCTTTGTGCCGTCGCGCGCGCCCAAGGGCAAGATCGCCCAGCTGATGATGTTCGGCGCGAACCTGACCGCCGTGGACGGCAGCTATGAGGAAACCTTTGAGCTGAGCAAAGCCGCCATCGATAAATACGGCTGGTACAACCGCAACGCCGCCATCAACCCCTATCTCAGCGAGGGCAAAAAGACCGTCGCGCATGAGATCTGCGAACAGCTCGATTTCCATGCGCCCGACTTTGTCGCCGTATCGGTCGGCGACGGCTGTACCATCGCGGGCGTGTACAAGGGGCTGTACGACATGTATAGGGTCGGGCTGATCGATCATATCCCGCGCATCATCAGCGTGCAGGCGCAGGGCTGCTGTCCGATCAACACCGCCGTGATGACGGGTGAAGATTGGCAGCCGCAGGAGGAGAACACCTATGCGGATTCGATCGCCGTGGGTGTGCCGCGCAATCCCGACAAAGCCATCAACGCGATCAAGGACAGCGACGGCATCTGCGTCAACGTCACCGATGACGAGATCCGTGAAGCGCAAAAGTACCTCGCCAAAAACGCGGGCGTATTTGGCGAGCCCGCGGGCGTGACCGCTACGGCAGGGCTGATAAAGCTCAGCCGCGAGGGGAGATTGCCGCATGAAGCGACCATCGTGTCCATCGTCACCGGCAACGGCTTGAAGGACATCGATTCCGCGATCAAATCCGTCGGCGAGCCTGTGCACTGCCAGAACGATCTGGCGGAGTTTGAAGCGAAGTTCGGATTGTAAAATACGTAATAACAACCAGGTTGAGATTGCCATGGCTCCCAAGGGAGCCTCGCAATGACTATTTAATTGGATATTCCTGACTTTTGGGTATATAAAGCGACATCCCGAGGGAGCCTTTCCCTCGGGATGTCACTTTATAGCTTTATATTAGTTTTCTTCCGAAAAACATTAATTTTTTATCTATCCTTAGATTCAGAGGGTTTCTGTGCCCTTTCCATCCGCTTCCAGCTGATGAAGCCATAGATATCTCCCGCGAGAAACGCAGCGAAACAGATCACAGTGCTGACGTAGCTGCGGTCGGTCAGCGATGCCAACGTCCACAGGATCATCAGCACCACGTCGTTACAGGCATAGGCGACCGCATAGTACGGACTGCGGCGGGCTGTCAGGTAGACGGCGGCAAAGCTGGTGCTCACGGAGAGGGTGGACGGGAGCAGATTCGCCGTGCCGAGCGCTCGGAGGATGAAGAAGAACAGGACTGTCACAACGACGGTCAGCACCGCGAGCAGGAGCCACTCGCGTTTCGGAAGCTTCGCGTTGACCGTCACCTGGGCGCGGTTGCCGCGGTAGGGATTGCGCAGCCATGTGATCAGCGACCAGACCGACATCGGGAGCGTCATGCCGACATAGGTGAGCAGCTCGCCGTAATACGCAAAGCGGTAGGAGATATAGCCGTAGACCGAGGCGAAAATGATCATCAGCACCATACCGATAGGATTGCCCTTGGCGGCAAAGAGCAGAGACGTCACGCCGATCAGCGACGCGAGCAGGTTGAGCAGATCGCCGCCGAACACAATATGCGACACGGCGATCAGGCAGACCGATACCGTCCAGATGATTTTTTCAGTGTTGCTGAAATAATTCAGCTTATCATAAAAACGTTTCATGCTTCACTTCCTAAATGGTTGAGATTGCCACGGCTGAAATGCTTTCAGCCTCGCAATGACGATGAAAAAAGCATCCGAGACACATCTTCTAAGACCTAACGATGTGTCACGAATGCTTGATACACGTATCTACATTCCTACCGCAGTAGCTCTCAACCAATCATCGTTCGTGCAGTGCACTCCGATTCTTGGGAGAGCCTTGCATGGGAGTTGTAACCCAAATCAAAGATTTGGACAACTCCTCACCGGTGGCAGATAGTATTATAGGAATCAACGGGTGCGGGCAACGCCCGCCATTAACTCCTCACTCCTAACTCCTCACTCCTCACTATTTTAAGCGAGCTTCAAATCTCCGTCCTTGACCCAGCCGATCCTGCGCAGGAGCAGATTGATCAGCGGGGTAATCACGGCGGGAAGCACGATACAGATCAGGATCAGTCCGATCCAGTCCATCGCGCCCGGGGCGATTACCTCGGCGCCCTTTGCGATCGCTTCCTCAGACGGATTGAACCAACCGGTGATCACACCGATCTGACCGCATAAGCCGCAGGTGCCCATGCCCGAGTTGATCGGCGCACCGTTCATTTGGAGTTGAAACACACAGGTCGCGACCGGCCCCGTGATTGCGGAGGTCACGATGGGCGCGATCCAGATCCGCGGATTCTTGACGATGTTCGGCATCTGGAGCATCGAGGTGCCCAGTCCTTGGCTGACCAGCCCGCCCCAGCGGTTCTCACGAAAGGACATCACCGCAAAGCCGACCATCTGCGCGCAGCAGCCCGCGACCGCCGCGCCGCCGGCCAATCCCGTGAGGGCGAGCACCGAGCAGATCGCCGCCGAAGAGATCGGCAGGGTCAGCGCAATACCGACCAGAACGGATACCACAATGCCCATCAAGAAGGGTTGGAGCTTTGTCGCCGAGTCGATCAGGATACCGAACCAGCTTGCCGCCGTACCGATCGGGGGCGCGATCAGCTTAGCCAGCGCCACGCCGACGAGGATCGTCACCGCGGGGGTCACGAGGATATCGACCTTGGTTTCCTTACTGACCGCCTTGCCGCATTCGGCGGCGATGATCGCGATGACCAACACCGCTAACGGACCGCCCGCGCCGCCCTCGGCGTTCGCCGCCCAGCCGACTGCCGCCAGCGAGAACAGCACCATGGGGTCGGCTTTCAGCGCATAGCCGATGGCGACCGCCATCGCGGGACCCGACACCGCCATCGCGTAGGTGCCGATATCGGTAAAGAACTGCCAGCCCGACAGCACGCCGACGGTCTTGATGATCGTGCCGATCAGCAGGGAGCAGAACAGACCCTGCGCCATCGCGCCGAGCGCGTCGATGCCGTAGCGCTTCCACGAGATCTCAATATTCTTGCGTTTCAAAAACGCCTTTACCTTTGTCATAGTTTTACCCTCATTTCATGCCGCGGGCAAATCATGCCGCAGGCAAATCATGGCAAAGCCAATTCATCCTTTCCAATATAAACAACAAAATGCCGAAAGTCAACGGACGATCGGCATTTACTCTGTTTTGAACAATTTTCGGTTTTGGTATGATCTTTTTCTTGCACATTTTTTAGTGATTTAGTGCATTAAAACAACTATGAGCTTTTCAACAATAATAAGTGATTTCGCCGAAAAAGGTCGCCCACTTTTCGACAATGATTCGGCTGTTTGCCTCTATCGCGCGACTGAGATAATGCAGTGTTTTCGTATCCAGCCCCGAATTATTGTGAGCCAAAACCGCCTTACCGGATCTCGTGATCCAGAATTTTGTCGCATTGGCAACCGGATTTCCGACGGCGACATGAACATGGATCGGCTCGAGCGGTTTGTTTTCATTCGCCCAAAAATATACCCAAAAGGAGCCGATCTTAAAAACCTGCGGCATGATCAAATCCTCCGTTTTGGGAGAGCTCAAGAATCAAATGCGCGTTATCTTCTATGATATGCTGATAGTATTGAATCTCCGCCTCGGTAAAGCCGTTGATCTCCCGCCACTCATATTTCGGCAAAATACAATATGCGCTGTGGAATCCATCGGCTTTGTCCGCTTTTTCGACGTACACTTTGACCGAACCGTTTTCATCCATTTCGGAATGAACGATCTCGGTATCTTCATCAAGCGTCAGATAGGGATACATCATTATGATCACCTCAACTATAGTATAGCACAGTATTCAGAAAGATTCAACAGGCTTATCAAACAGCGTGAGCGGTGGCGACGATGTCCACGCCCGTTCCGGCGACGTCCGCGATCAGCACCTCGCCGATCACGACGGGTGCCTGCGCCTGTGCGGCGTTGATCGCCTCCATCACCGCATGGATCTTATCCTTGGGGATATCGTACTGCGTCTTGCACGCGACGCGATCCTTTCTGCCGCCCGTTATCTTGATCGTCGAGGTGACGACGCGGGTGGGGTTGGTGACCTCTTTTTCAGCATAGGTCTTGCCGCGCGGACAGGTGTAGCCGCTGATATCCTTGATCGTATCACCATCCATCTCGACGGTCAACAAACAGCCCATCGGGCAGTTGATGCAGGTCAGTTCTTTTGTTTCCATTTTTGTTCCTTTCATTGTAGGGGAGGGTCTTGACCCTCCCGCCGGATCATCTGTTTGATGATCCGGATAGATACACATCAATTCGCTTCGCGAACGGGCGGGTCAAGACCCGCCCCTACATTCAGTTTTTTTCTATCTTCACGGTGATCGTTTTCAGGTCGGGGTATTCATCAAGATTCTTTTTTGTCAGGATGACCTGCTCCATCTCGCCGGGCGCTAAGATGCGCTTCTTCTGGTGGCGGATGCGGGTATCGTCAAAATACACGCTGACATAGGAATCCTTGTACACATCCCCTACGCGGAAACGGATCGTCAGATTATCCCCGACATGATCGGGTCGGACGGTGACGGGCACGGTGTAGCGCACGCCTCCCTCCGCCTTGACGGCGATCTCTCTGCCGCTGTCGGCGGTATGCTCACCGCGTGCGTAGCGCGAGGCGGTCACGCCTGCTTTTGCCGCCTCTTCCGATACAAAGTCCACGAGGTCGTGCACGTGCAGGACATTGCCGCAAGCAAAAACGCCCTCGATGTTGGTCTCCAGGCTCTCGTTGACGACCGGGCCGCCCGTCACGGGATTGAGCCGCACGCCTGCGGCGGTGCTCAGCTCATTCTCGGGAATCAGCCCGCAGGACAGGAGCAGGGTGTCGCAGGTGTAGCGCTCCTCGGTGCCCTTGATCGGCTTGCGGTCGGAGCCGACCTCGGCGATGGTCACGGCGGTGATATGCTCCTTGCCCTCGATATCCACAACCGTGTGTGATAAGCGCAGGGGGATACCGAAGTCATCCAGGCACTGGACGATATTGCGCTTCAAGCCGCCCGAATACGGCATCAGCTCAGCGACCAATTTGACTTTTGCGCCCTCTAGGGTCATGCGGCGCGCCATGATCAGTCCGATGTCGCCCGAGCCGAGGATGACAACCTCCTTGCCGGGCATATAACCTTCCATATTAACCAATCTCTGTGCCGTGCCTGCCGAGAAGATACCGGCGGGTCGGTAGCCGGGGATGTTCAACGCTCCACGCGGCCGCTCGCGACAGCCCATCGCGAGGATGACCGCCTTCGCCTGAATCTGAAACATGCCGTCCTCACGGTTCATGGCAGTCACGACCCTGTCGGGTGAGATATCCATGACCATGGTGTTCAGCAGATACGGGATCTTACGCTCATTCACTTGCCGGATAAAGCGGTCGGCGTACTCGGGACCTGTCAGCTCCTCCTTGAAGGTGTGCAGGCCGAAGCCGTTGTGGATGCACTGGTTGAGGATGCCGCCGAGCTGCTCGTCGCGCTCTAAGATCAGGATGCTTTTTGCGCCGTCATCATAGGCCGCGACAGCCGCCGCCAGACCCGCGGGGCCTCCGCCGACGATGACGATATCGACTTTATTCATTGCTGTCACCGTCCTTTGTACGTGCGTTGACGATTGTTGATTTGCCGCCGCTCTTCGTGACCTCGGTGAGGTCGATGCTGAGCTCGCGGCGCAGGATCTCCATCACCTTGGGGCTGCAAAAGCCCGCCTGACAGCGACCCATGCCCGCGCGTGTGCGGCGCTTAACGCCGTCGAGGGAGCGTGCGCCGACAGGGCGGCGGATCGCGTCGAGGATCTCGCCCTCGGTGACGGATTCGCACCGGCAGATGATGTTGCCGTATGCGGGCTCACGCTTTATCAGCTCATTGCGTTCCTCGAGCGATAAGGTCGAGGGATTCAAAATATCCTTGCGCTGAGCGATGAAATCCGCTTTCTCGCTCAGGCTGTATTTTTTCTGTATCAATTCGGCGATATACGCACCGATGGCGGGCGACGCGGTCAAGCCGGGGCTCTCGATACCCGCGCAGTCAAAGAAGCCGGGCGCATCATCGGGCTCGCCGAGGATGAAATCGCCGCCGTCCTCATGCGCGCGTAAGCCCGCAAAGGAGGTGATGACCTGTCGGATCGGGAGATTCTTGACGCTCAGCGCCGACTTCTCGATCACGCTGTCGATGCCGTCCGCAGAGGTGGCGGTGCACTCCTTGTCCTCCATATCCACCGCGGTGGGGCCGACGATGGTGTTGCCGTGGACGGTGGGCGTGACCAAAACTCCCTTGCCGAGCTTGGTGGGCAGTTGGAAAATGGTATGATTCACAAAGCCACCGACCACACGGTCGAGCAGGATATAATCGCCGCGGCGCGGGGTGATATGCAGCTTCTTCTCCGACACCATATTGTGGAACACATCCGCGTAAACGCCCGCCGCATTGACGACGGCCGCAGCCGTAAATTCTCCGTCATCGGTCGCGACGTGCCATATCTCGTTATCAAAGTATACGTTTTTCACTTCGGTATCAAAGCGGAACTCCGCGCCGTTGACCGCGGCGTTCTCGGCAAAGGCAATGGTCAGCTTGAACGGACAGATCACGCCCGCCGTGGGCGCATAGAGCGCGGCGACAACCTCGTCGCCGATATGCGGCTCCATCTCGAGCAGTTCTTCACGGCTGAGGATCGAAAGGCCCTCTACCCCGTTCTTCTCTCCCCTTTCTTTGAGCGCTTCGAGCTCGGGGATCGCCTTTTCATCGGTGCAGATAGTCAGCGAGCCGATACGGTCAAAGGGGACGTCCAGCTCCTCGCAGACGTCGCCCATCATGCGGTTGCCCTCGAGATTGAACCGCGCCTTGAGGGTACCGTTGTGCGCGTCATAGCCCGAATGGACAATGCCGCTGTTCGCCTTGCTGGTGCCGGAGCATACATCCTCGTTTTTCTCGAGCACCAGCACCTTGGCGTTATATTTACTGAGTTCTCGGGCGACAGCGCAACCGATCACGCCTGCACCGAGGATAATAATGTCGTACATGTTAACCTCTTGTCAGTTAGGAGTGAGGAGTTAGGAGTGAGGAGTTTATCCTTCTCTCCCAAGCCTACTCCGATTTTCTTTCCTTAGATGTTTTGGTAACAGAAGAAAGCAATTTCTTGATCTCTCTGCAATCAATGATCATAGATTGGAATTCTTGATCATTTATAATACCTGATTCAAATAGTAATTCCAACCAATACTCTGTTTCTGCACATTCTTTGAAAGCGATATACATTTTTGCCAGAAAGTCTTTTTTACTGAATGCACAGTTTGCTTCCGCAATATTTGCTCCTATACTTGTTCCGCATTTCAATAGTTGTTTTGATAATACATACTCTTTCTTATTCTCGCACAGATATCGATAAAGCTTTACGATCCTTACTGCGAACAGCTTACTCTTTTGATAAGTTATGCCTTCGCTCATAACTCCTAACTCCTAACTCCTCACTCCTCATTCTACTTTGCCCATCCCTTGGTGGCGGCGACGGCCTTGTTCCAGCCGCTGATCTCTGCCTTGCGCCACTCGTCGTCGCGCTCGGGCAGGAACTCGCGTTCTCTGCGCCACTGGCGTTTGACGTCCTCTTTATCCGTCCAGAAGCCGACCGCCAAGCCCGCGAGGTACGATGCGCCCATCGCGGTAGTCTCGACGCAAGCGGGACGATGCACGGGTGCGTTCATCACATCCGCCTGGAACTGCATGAGGAAGTTGTTCATACTCGCGCCGCCGTCGACCTTCAAGGAATCCAGACGGATGCCCGAATCCAGCTCCATGGCGTGGAGCACATCGTTGGTCTGGAAGGCGAGCGATTCAAGCGTCGCGCGGATCAGGTGGTATTTGTTCACGCCGCGGGTCAAGCCCATGATCGCGCCGCGCGCATAGGGATCCCAGTGCGGCGCGCCCAGACCCGTGAACGCGGGCACGACATAACAGCCCGCCGTATCGCTCACGCGGGTCGCGAAGTATTCGCTGTCGGGGGAGCCGTCGATCAGCTTGAGCTCATCACGGAGCCACTGGATCGCCGCGCCCGCAACATAGACGGAGCCCTCGAGCGCGTAATTCACCTTGCCGTCGAGCCCCCACGCGATGGTGGTGAGCAGTCCGTTCTCGGAGAATACCGGCTTTTCGCCCGTGTTCATCAGCATAAAGCAGCCGGTGCCGTAAGTATTCTTCGCCTCGCCCTCATTGAAGCAGGTCTGTCCGAACAGCGCCGCCTGCTGATCACCCGCGGCGCCCGCAATCGGGATCTCGCCGCCGAAGAACTCGGGATCGGACACGCCGTAGACACAGCTCGAAGGGCGCACCTCGGGTAGCATACAGGCGGGGATATCGAGCTCTTTTAAGATATCGTCATCCCACTCAAGGGTATTGATATTGAACAGCATGGTGCGCGAAGCGTTAGAGTAATCGGTGACATGGATCTTGCCCTTCGAGAGCTTGTACATCAGCCATGTGTCGACCGTGCCGAACAGCAGCTCGCCGCGCTCGGCGCGTTCACGCGCGCCCTCGACGTTCTCCAAAATCCAGCGCAGCTTTGTCGCGGAAAAGTAGGGGTCGATGACCAGACCCGTCTTCTCACGAAAGCTGTCGGTCAAGCCCTTTTCGACAAGCTGATCGGAGTATTCAGCGGTACGGCGGCACTGCCACACGATCGCGTGACAGACCGGCTGACCCGTCGCCTTGTCCCACACGATGGTGGTCTCGCGCTGGTTGGTGATGCCGATCGCGGCGATCTCGTCATAGGTCGCGCCGATCTTGCGCATCGCCTCACGCGCGACGCTCAACTGCGTTTGCCAGATCTCGTTCGCGTCGTGCTCGACCCAACCGGGCTGCGGAAAAAACTGGGTGAATTCCTTTTGCGCCACCGAGCACATGTTGCCCTCGCGATCAAAGAGGATGCAACGGTTCGAGGTCGTGCCGGAATCCAGCGCCATGATATACTGCTTCATAGGTGCCTCCTGGGAATGCTTTTTGATTCAACCCTCCGAGCGCGCAAGCGCGCCCACCTCCCTTAGGAAAGGGAGGCTGTCATTAATATTATACCAGTTTTGTTGGTGTTTTTTCTATCCTCATAGCATACAAGATTATGATTAGAAAACTGTACAATATTACCTTACCATGGTATAATACTTCCAAAACGAAGTTGAGGTGCGATATGATCAAGATATTATTCGTCTGTCACGGCAACATTTGCCGCAGTCCGATGGCGGAATTCGTGATGAAGAATCTCGTCAAAAAGGCGGGAATGGAAAAGGAGTTCGAGATCGCCTCCGCCGCCACCAGCCGCGAGGAGATAGGCAACCCTGTTTATCCTCCTGCCCGCAGAGAGCTCGCAAAGCACGGGCTGTCCTGCTCGGGCAAATACGCACGGCAGATGACCGCCGCCGACTATGACCGCTACGATTACATCCCGATCATGGATCGGAACAATCAGCGCAACATCATGCGGATCATCGGCAGTGATCCCGAGAACAAGGTGCACCTGCTGATGGAATACGCGGGCAGCTCCCGCGACGTCGCCGACCCGTGGTACACTGGCGACTTTGCGGTTACATGGGATGATATCACTGTAGGATGCAAAGCACTTTTGGAACATATTATCAAACAAAGATAGTTGATACATCGTATCACCGAAAGGGCGGAACCAATGAACAGGAAATTATATGTGATCGACTCGATCACCTTTGTGTTCGGACTGGCACTTTTATTCGCCGCAAAAGGCTTTGGCAATCTGAGCGCGGAAAGCGGCTATGCTCCTTGGAAATGGGGGTTTCTCGCGATATGGGTACTCTTCGCCGTTATCAGCAACATCTTCTATTACCGCAATACCAACGAAGCAGAGATTGCTAGCGGCAATGCTGCTCTGCCGCTTGTGTTCGCTTTTGCGTTTGTCGGTATCTACTTCAATCCGCTTATCATCTTCAATCGCTTCCCGAACGCACCGATGACAGCAAACATGCTGATCCTATCGGGTATCTTTTGCATCTTCGGCGCACATTTCTTTTACTCCCTCGGTATCCATCTCGATAATATCGGACTGCTTAAGTCCGACGGTGATCCGCATTCAACTCATCTCTTTTGTCACATCGGCGCATTATTAAAACGTGTATCGCCGCTGTTCTACATCATCGGCGGTGTGATAACTTTTACCATTGCAACAAACGCACATTAAAAACAGGCTGTCTGAACATTCAGGCAGCCTTGTTTGATTGATGGGTATATTATTACTTTCCATTTACGCGTAGATCAATCTGGCGGCGGTATCGAAATCATAGTGCAGGTTGACCATGCTGACCGCCTCACCGAGCTTGCGCGTCAGGCTGCGCTCGATGGCGGCGATGGGGTAATCATCGTCGAGGGTAATGTATTTGAGCAGCCAGCCCCTCTCACTGCGCTGGGCGCGCATAATGCGCATATCACGCATAGAGGCGGTCTCCTGTGCCGCCGCGTCCATAATGCTTTCGGGTTTG
>OCVV012851968.1_pt1 | contig 24783 bp, 24 predicted proteins | sample 1539721 | NCBI WGS metagenome assembly OCVV01 (sample SAMN02144230, study PRJEB22623) | gut metagenome | biome: sheep rumen | host: Ovis aries | place: New Zealand
TTGCCGGACCGCACCCCGCAGTTCCCCGTAGACTGGGGAAGGGGCGTCTTGAAGCTGCGATAAGCGTGGGGTTCTAGTGGACGAAAACATCGCAAATCGCCCGATAAGGATTGCGGTCCTCGGCACGCGAGGCATCCCCGATGTTCAGGGGGGCATCGAGACGCATTGCCAGCACCTGTTCCCGCGCCTGGCCAGGATGGGTTTCGAGATAACGCTTTTTGCCCGCAAGGGGTATGTCAAGAACGACGAACCCTACGAATACCAGGGTATCCGCGTGGTGCCGCTAAAGTGCAGCCGCAAGACCTCTCTTGAAACCATTATGCACACGCTGCGCTGCTGGCGTGCGGTCCGCAAGATGCGCCCGGATATTGTGCACATCCATGCGATTGGCCCGGCGATGTTCGCTCCGCTTTTCCGGATGACGGGCGCGAAGGTCATCTACACCCACCATGGGCAAGACTACATGCGTGCCAAGTGGGGCAAGTTCGCGAAGTTCACCCTGAAGACGGGCGAGCGGCTGGGCACAAAGTTCTCGCACCGGATTATCGTCATCAGCACCTACATCCAGGACCTCCTGAAAAAGATGTACAAGACGAACCGCACTGTGCTTATCCGCAACGGGGTCGAAATCCGTACCGATGCCCCGAAGGACGAGGCGATTACCCTTGCACATTTTGGCCTGGAACCGCAAAAGTACATCCTTGCCTGCGGGCGCTTTGTCGAGGAGAAGGGCTTCCACGACCTGATAGCCGCATACGCGAAACTCCCTGCCGAACTGCAGCAACAGTACAAGTTGGCGATTGCCGGTCGCCCCGACCACAAGAGCGCCTACTCGCAAAAACTGGTGGAACAGGCGGAAAAGGCGAATGTCGTGCTTACGGGGTTCATCAGCGGCGATACGCTCTGTGCGGTGCAGCGCAACGCCCGGCTTTTCTGCATCCCGAGTTACCATGAGGGGTTGCCCATAGCCCTGCTCGAGGCCCTGAGCTACAACTTGGACGTTGTCGCGAGCGACATTCCCGCCAATACCGAGGTCCCGCTGCCGCGAGATTGCTTTGCCAAGAAGGGCGATGTCGATGACCTGGCGAAAACAATCTCCGCACACCTAGCGAACGACAAGCCGAACGACTATTCGTCCATTATTCATGAGTATTACGACTGGGACAAGATTGCGGAACAGACCGCCGTCGTCTACAAGTCCTTGATAAGCAAATAGTAGAATACTTCTATGGATGAAACGCGCAAAAGTCTAACTCGAAGAATTGCTTGGGTTGATGTATGTAAGTGCATCTGCATGTTGTGCGTTATTATGATTCATTTAGAAAGTTGTACAACATGGGTGGGTAGATCCTTTGGACCTTGGTTTTTAACCGCTTTCTTTTTTGTTAGTGGTTATTGCCATAAAAATGGGTTGACCTTCCGGCAGCATATGATGAAGAAAATAAAGGGGTTGCTTCTTCCATGGTTCATCTTTAGCAATTTGAATATAATTTTATCAGCAGTGTTGTCTTTTAAAGGGGAAAGGAATTTAGGAGAAGAATTGTTTTGGAATTTACTTCAAATTCGTGGAATAATGGACGGACTATGGTTTGTCAATTGTCTATTTGTTGCGTACATTCCTCTTTATTTCTTGGCGAGAATGAAAAATAAGACTGTTGCTTTGCTTTTGTCCTTTTCGTTGTCCGTGTTAAGTACTTGCTATTCTTTTTTCATGAATCCGAATTTGTTCCCGTGGGGAAATAGTAATTTACCTTGGCATGTTGAGAGCATATTTGTTGCTTCTTTTTGGATGCTTCTTGGCTTTTGGTTTAAACAGAATATAGAAGTGTCCTTTGATAAACATCTGTCGATAAAGAACGTTTTTTTTATTGTGTGTTGTTACATAATGAGTCTCATTCTTCTATTGAACATCGACGCGTCTATAATTAGAGAATTGTATGGCTATGTTGTAAGTTTTGTGGGTTTGCTTTTTATTATTGTGGTTTCCAAAAAAATAAGAATGAATAAATACATTGCTTTTGTTGGGGCAAATACACTGTTGTATTTTGCATTTCATGGAAAAATTATGGCAATAATTGAAAAAATGCTGCATTCAAAATTGTCGTCATTTTATGAAATGTGCTTGAAAGATGAACTTTATTCATCGTGTTTGTGTGTGACTATTGCGCTGATAATTTCAATAGTGCTGGTTATTCCTGTAAAATTGGTGAATCGATATTTACCGCAAACGTTAGGGAGGTGGTAATGAAGATAGACTTCTTCATCAGTAGTCTTTCTGGGGGTGGTGCGGAGCGTGTTCTTGTGACTATTGCAAAGAAATTTGCGGAACAAGGTGATGATGTTTCTGTGGTTTCGCTGGAAAAACGTCCGCAGTTTTACAAAGTAGATTCTAAGGTTGCTCTTAAGCGGTTTAACAACGTGGGCAAATCATTCAGTTCTTTACGTGATTTGCTTTGCATTCGAAAGTTTATAAAGCAACGAAAAGCAGATGCTTGTATTAGTTTTTTAAGCCGTTGCAACCTGATTGTTTTGTTCGCAAGTCTTTTCACAAAAAATAAAATTATCGTCTGTGATAGGAATAATCCCCAAAGAGAACATTCGGCCCTTGTTTTCTGGTTGACGGGTTGGCTTTATAGACGGGCGAATGTTATCAATGTTCAAACAGAACAGGTTAAATCATTCTATCCAAGAAGTTTGCAGAAAAAAATAACGGTTATAGAGAATCCGCTAGATGTAGACCATTTGCAACGCCAGGTGTTGGAAATGCCAAAGAGAGAGAAAATCATACTCTCAATGGGACGCTTAGAAAATCAGAAAGACTTTGAAACCCTCATTGTCGCTTTTGAAAAAATATCAAAAGATGTCCCCGATTGGAATGTGAATATTTTTGGACTTGGAGATAATCGCCAAAAACTTCAAGAATTAATAGATTCAAAGGGCCTACGTGATAGAGTGTTTTTAAAAGGTCGCACGGAAACGCCTTTTTATGAAATGTGTCGTTCTAGCGTGTTTGTTTTGTCCTCTTTTTATGAAGGCTTTCCGAATGTACTTTGTGAGGCAATGCATGCAGGGTGTTTGTGTATATCAAGTGATTGTGATTGTGGTCCTAGGGATCTTTTGAATTCAGGGGAAAACGGCTGGTTGTTCCCTGTACAAAATGTAGATGCGTTGGCCGAACTTTTAAAAATTTCTATTGAAAAAATAGATCAATTGGATCACATTCGGACTGCAGCACAAGAAACTGTTAAACGATTATATGTAGAATCCATTACTCAGAAATGGAAACTTATGATACAAAATATGGTTGGTGTCTAGAATGAAAAAAGAAAAAATATTGAGTTATATCAAAAATCCTTTGCTCATCATCCCTTTCTTGGGTTATAGGGGCTTTTTCCATTGGATGAAAGACGAGATCTATTTAAAACTCGTTTTTCGTTGCCTAATGGGGTACTGGCCAGATTTGAAGAATCCCAAAACATTCAATGAAAAAATGCAGTGGATGAAGCTTCATGATCGTAACCCGCTTTATACAAAATTAGTAGACAAATATGAAGTGAAAAAAATTGTAGCAGACATTATTGGCGAGAAATATATCATTCCAACTCTCGGAGTGTGGGACAAGTTTGATGACATTGATTTTGACAAGTTGCCCGAACAGTTTGTTTTAAAATGCACCCATGATTCAGGTGGGCTCGTTATTTGTAAGGACAAATCTAAATTTGATATTCCTGCAGCAAAAAAGAAAATTGAGAAATGTTTGAAGATGAACTACTTTTGGAGTTTAAGGGAATGGCCGTATAAAAATGTGCCTCCACGCATTATCGCCGAAAAGTATATGGAGGATTCCTCGGATGAGGAACTGCGTGATTATAAGTTCTATACGTTTAATGGTAATCCGAAATTTTTGCTGCTTGCGACAAATAGGCAGTCTGAGGGAGGTCCGAATTTCGATTACTTCGATATGGAAGGCAATCACTTGCCGCTGACAAACCATTGGCATCCCCAAAATACAGAAACTGTGCCGCATATGCCGCAACAGTATAGTAAAATGCAAGATTTGTGCAAAAAGTTAGCGAACAACTTTCCTCAGGCACGGGTGGATTTTTACGAGGTCGATGGAAATATATTGTTTGGGGAGATGACTTTTTTTGATCAGGGCGGTTTTTTAAGGCTTCACCCGGATTCTTGGGCACGAGAATGGGGTGATTTAATAAGGCTGCAGTGAAAATTGAGAGGGTAATATGGGTCGAATTCAACAATTCATACGCCGACTAGATGCTGCTACGTATTCTTGGCGAGCAAGGGTTTGCGCAAAAAAAGAAATAAAAGATCCTCGCCGAAAAAAAATACTAAAAACATTTGGTTTGTCAAAAGAACAAAAAAAGAAAATAGATGATTTTTATAAGGAAAATTATGGGAAGAAAATACCATACGAATATCATAGGTATTACTCCTCGTATATGAATTCATTTGACGAAAAATATGTCCCGGAATTTATTTTTATTAGCAAAATAGAGGCAAAACTCAATTCATTAGAGTACGCTCATGTTCTTTCTGATAAAAATTTACTTCCCATGTTGGTTGGAAAAAATGAAAAATACCGATGTGCGCGAATTTTTGTTTCATCATCAAATGGGATTCTGAAAAATTCTGATTACCAAATTATTAATAAAGAGAGTGCTTTTGGCATATTAAAGGATATTGGAGAGTGTTTCTATAAACCGACGGTGGATTCTTCAAGTGGAAGGGGATGCGCTGTCTATAACTTTAAAAATGGTATTGATTGCTATTCCGGCGAGTCTTTGGAAAACATCCTTGCGGGGTGTCCCGAAAATTTTAATTTTCAGGAGATTATATCAAATTGTGAAAGCGTCAAAAAATTGCATCCAGAAAGTTTGAATACATTTCGTATTGTGACATATATTTTGGATGGACAAATATTCCATTTCCCAGTAATCATGAGAATTGGTAGAGGGTGCGCTAAAGTTGATAATGCTCATCAAGGTGGTATATTTATTGGCGTTGAAGATGATGGTAAATTAAAGGAATGTGCTTTCACGGAGTTTCAAGAGCGATTTTATGAACATCCTGATTCAAAAATAACATTTAACGGATATGTTGTTCCTGAAGTACGGCAATGTATTGAGGCTGCGCACGAAATGCAGGCGAAATTACCGCAAACAAAGTTGATATCGTTTGATTTTGTAGCGGATGAAAACGGAATGCCGGTTTTAATAGAGATTAATTTGCAATATCAAACAATTTGGATGAGCCAAATGGCTCATGGAAAAAGCGCTTTTGGAGAAAACACTGCAAAAGTATTGAAAATAGCTGGAGGAAAAGAATGAAAAAAATTATTGTTATGATAAAGAAAATTTATCATTATAACAAAATTGTGAAAAAAATATCTGGTAAGACAAGGTTCTTTGACTTACTTATTTCGCGTCTCTTTTTAGGTGTCCCCTATGATAGATATGTAGATTTTTGTTTTTACGAGAAACCATGGAAGAATCGAAAAAATTATTTGTATAATGAGTGGAAGTATTATGTCAAATATAATCCTGGGGTAACTCGTGACAACCATGATGATAAAAGTGATATTATGAGCAAAGTTTTGCCCTACTTGAAACGTTCTGTTTTGAAGACGGAAGGTTTGACATATGAGAATTTCACAGCATTTCTTGAAGGAAAAAAAGATTTTTTTTACAAACCCATTGATGGTGATTCTGGTCGGGGAGTGGAAAAAATAGCTATAACAAATGATGTGAAATCGTTGTATGCGGATATTTTAACTAGAGAATCGGGAATTCTTGAGGAAACCGTAATCCAGCATAGAGGTATGAATTTGATGAATCCCAATGTAGTGCAGACAATTAGATTCTTTGTTTGTAAAGGGAAAAAAGCAACGAAAATCTTGTTTAGCACGATGCGAACATCATTAAAAGATAATGTTTGTGTTGATAATGCGGGAGCAGGAGGGGCATTTGCAAATGTTGATTTGGAAACTGGAAAAATTTGCACAAATGGTTTTAGTGAGATAAACGCCGTTAAAGGAAACTATGATGTTCGCCTTGTGAATAGCGAGGGACTGGAAACACATCCTGTGAGTGGAACAGTGTTTAAAGGATTCCAAATTCCTTTTTTTGATGAAGCAAAGCTGTTGGTTTTAGAAATATCTAATAATGTTGATTTTTATGGTCGTCATCTGCTTGGCTTTGATATAGCCATATCTGATAGGGGGCCTGTTGTTATAGAAGTGAACGCGAATAGACCTGGTATTAGTGAATTGTGGCAAATACCCTTAAAACATACGCCCTTGAGGGAACTATTTGAAAAAAATTTAAAGGCCTGCATATGATTTTTTGTAAATTGTTGAAAAAGGATTTGTACTGTTTGCGTGTCGTAAATGGCTCGTGGGAATGGTGCTCTTGGATGAAATACTGAAAAAATGAAAACGATGGAAGAAAATCGTTGATATGAAAAAATGTCAGTAGGGATTTTTATGAATGAAACATTGGTAAGTTTGATTATTCCAGTTTATAATTGTGAAAAATACTTGCAGAGGTGCCTTCGGAGCATTCTTTCCCAATCCTATAAAAATTTGGAAATAGTTTTAGTAGATGACGGTTCATCTGATCGAAGTGGCTTGATTTGTGACGAATTCAAGCAAGAAGATTCTCGTGTAATTGTTGTTCACCAAAAGAACGGTGGTGTATCATGTGCCCGCAATAAGGGTATTGAAGTTGCAAATGGAGAATGGCTTTGCTTCGTAGATGGCGATGATTACGTTGCCCCGGACTATGTGACCAACATGTATAATGCTGTGAAAAACGGAACGGACTTGGTCATTGCAAAAACGAGTCGGTCTATTCCAATTGAAAATATTGATCTTGAAAAAGATGATATTCCGCTGTATTTTAGTGAGAAATCAATTCTATCTTTGTCTGGCCCAGTATGTAAATTATTTTCAAAGAAAATTATTGGGGATTGCGCAATTCGTTTCCCTGAAAACATTTCAATGGGTGAAGATGGCGTGTTTTTTACGCAGTATTTAAATCATGTTTCTAAAGTTTCTTTGATAGATGTGTGTGATTATGTTTATTACGATAATGAGAATTCCCTGTCGACAAAATATTATCCTTTTGATATGGAATGGCGGTGCTTTATCTCCTGGAAGAGAGAAGTTGAAACATTTTTCCTGCAAACGTGTGATGCTCCGCGCCATGTTTGGAATAATCGCATTGGGTCCCAGTTTATTCGCTGTATCCAGTGCTTACATAGATGCCGGAAAACGCAACTTAGCTTTTTCCAGAAAATGGATTGCCTGAAAAAGATCCCTCAAGAATACATTGTTGGTTTTAAGAAATATTACACCCCTAAATCTAAGGGGCAGTGGCTGTTAAAGAAACTTATAACAAATAGATTGTTTGCCATCTACTTGTTAATCGCTATGATGGATTCTAAATCATGACGATTTTTTTGGTATTGGCGTTAAGTCTTTTGATCTTTTTTGCTTGTAGAAAACACAAGTTTATTTTATTCTATGCACCGTTTTCCATTGCACTGCAGCCTTGGATGTGCATTCGGTATGCGGCTCCCGCATTATCAGTATCCTTTGCAATAAACTTTGTGTTAGCGATTTTTCTATTGTTGAAAAGAAAAAAATCAATAAAAAGCAATCCTTTTTATAGTGTGATTGCATTAATGTTTATGGGAAATGTAATGGGATTGCTTTCTTCCGGCGATATAGGCTCATCTTTTCCTAGTTTTGTACAGAACGTGTGCTCTTTTGCTCCACTACTATTACTTTATGATGAAATTCATACGGAAAAGGATTTAGGATTAGTTATAAAGTCTTTTATTTGTGTTGCTATGTCTCTTCTTATATATGGGTTTATTGAATTTATTGTGCAGACGAATCCATTGTTTTTATATGTGATAAAGCAAGTTCCGACGGAAGACTTATTTGGAAAAATTTACTTTAATGAAAATGGTGTTGTCAGATTTGGATCAATTAGATGTCAAAGTTTAATGGTTATTTCCATTGCATGGGGGGCTTTGTGTGTAATCTTTTTTGGTGTTATTGTTTCATTAAAGAATTATTTGGAAAAAATAATCAACAAGAATGTGCTTTATTTAATGATTTTGTTGTCTTTACTTGGAGCTTTTTCGGCAGGATCGAGGTCTCCATATGTCTTTTTTGCGGTTATTTTGCTGCCTTTTTTCTTAAAAAATTTTTCAACAATGGAAAAATTTTTTTGTGTGATTGTTGTTTCCGTAACGATGTTTTGGGCGTCATCTGTGATAGATAGTGTTATAGAATCGTTTTCGTCTAGAAGTGATGTGAGCGGTAGTAGTGTGGATATGCGCATAGACCAACTTGAAACAATTCTTGTGGCAATGAAAGATAATTCCATTTTTGGGATGGGAAACAAGGGACTTAGCTACATTTTGAAGAGATACCCAAATGTATATGGAGCGGAAAGTATTTGGTTCCAGACCTTTATTTCTGCGGGAATATGTGGTGTGATGTTGTTGATTCTACAGTATTATCTGTCTTTTAAAATTGTTGTAAAAAATTTTAAAAGGAAACGAAAAACTGAGATGTGTTTCTTCTTGCTGGGATGGATTATTTTTTCTACCATAACGACTTCACCAGGTTTGAGTTATGTGTATTTTTTGATAATGATTAGTATTATTATGAAATGTGATGCGATATGCTCGCAAAAACTTGAAAGGATATATTATGATTAATGTTTCTGTTTTGGTTCCTGTTTATGGCGTAGAAAAATACATTGAACGGTGCGCAAAAAGTCTATTTGAGCAAACATATGAGAATATAGAGTATGTTTTTGTTGATGATTGTGGTGCTGACCGTAGTATTGATATTCTAAAACAGGTTGTAGAGAACTATCCTGCTAGAAAGACATGCGTGCGGATTGTTCGCCATGAACGAAATAGGGGGTTGGCTGCGGCTCGTAATACGGCTGTTGAATGTGCTGGTAGTGATTTTATATTGCATGTAGATAGTGATGATTACCTGGATCTAGATTTTGTTGAAAAATTGGTTACAAAGCAAGAGGAAAACAATGCAGATATTGTATCTTCGGATTGCGTTTATGAAAGTTTGTATAAAAAAAATATTATACGGTGTTCAAGAACGATGTCTCCGCAAAAGCTGGCTTTGTCATGCATTTTTGGAAACAATCTGATAAATATATGGGGTCGTTTGATTCGGAAAAGTTTGTATGTTGAGAATGACATTTGTGTTAAAGAAGGCTTAAACATGGCTGAAGATTATCAGGTCATTAGCCGGCTGGCTTTTTATGCAAAAGAAGTTGATTACATAGAAGACTCTTTTTATCATTATATGAATACGAATGAAAATAGTTATTCTTTAATTTTTAATGAGAAGAAAATTTTAGATCAAATTGCTTCTCGTGATATAGTGTACAAATTCTTCCGGGATAAGGGGGAAGATTTTGTCGTGCAATGTAAAAAATCCGAAGCGAATTGCTCTTATCGTGACTATAAGGAACTTGTAAAACAAAAAATTTTTTGTGGTGCTTTATACGATAATGTGAAAGGAAGAATTGATCGATTAGATGATTTCCAGAAAAGAAGTGTCCCAATGAGTATGAGAATAATCTATGCATTGCCGAAAGGATTGTCTCATTATTATGTAATTGTGGCCCAAAAAATTAAACATATCTTAGAAAGATAACATTTTTATGTGCGGAATAGTTGGCTATATTGGTTCTAAGTCGGTTCTTCCAATTTTGTTGGATGGATTAAAAAAACTAGAGTATCGTGGCTACGATAGTGCCGGAGTTTCGTTTGTTTCTAACGGTTCTTTGCAGACGGTCAAGGCTGCTGGGAAAATTGTTGCCCTTGAAGAAAAATTGAAGGGCTTTGCAGATGTGCAAAGCTCTCTCGGTATAGGGCATACTCGTTGGGCTACTCACGGTGCGCCAACTGAAAACAATGCTCACCCTCATGTTAGCGCTGATGGCAAGATTGCAGTGGTTCACAATGGAATTATCGAAAACTACGCTTCTCTAAAAGCCAAATTACAGCAGAATGGAGTCGAGTTTACGTCCGATACCGATACGGAAGTCGTTGCTCACTTGATTTCGCATTTTTATCAAGGAGACTTGAAATCTGCTGTTATCCAGGCAATAGGCAAACTTGAAGGAGCCTTCGGTTTCGGAATTATCTGTAAAGATGAACCGGATGTTTTAATTGGGGCCCGCCGTGGATCTCCGCTTGTATTCGGTATTGGTGATGATGGCGAGTATTACTTGGCTAGTGATGTGGCTGCTATCGTGAACCATACGCGCAAGGTTGTTTATCTTGATGATAACGATATTGTTGTGGCACATCGTGATGGCTATGAGATATTAAATCTTCAAAGCCAAACTGTTCAACGTGATGTGCAGAAGATTGACTTTGATGAAGATGCCGTCGCAAAGTGTGGCTTTGACCACTACATGCTTAAGGAAATCTTTGAGCAGCCCGAAGCCTTGCGAAATACGATGCGAGGTCGCCTGAACATTGCCGATGGTAATGCAAAATTAGCGGGTCTTGAGTCTAACATCCGTGAACTGCGTGATATCAATCGAATAATCATCACAGCCTGTGGAACCAGTTATTATGCTGGGATGGTCGGTGAGTATATGATTGAGGATTTGGCTGGTGTTCCGGTTGAAGTTGAATACGCCTCTGAGTTTCGCTATCGCAATCCGATTATCAAACCTGAGACGCTTGTTCTTGCAATTTCGCAATCTGGCGAGACCGCTGATACACTTGCTGCTATGAAGGAGGCGCACCAGAAAGGTGCTACGGTTCTTGGCATTTGTAATGGGGTTGGCTCGTCTATTGCGCGAAATTCTGATGGTGGTGTGTATTTGCATGCTGGTCCTGAGATTGGTGTGGCGAGCACGAAGGCTTTCTCTGGTCAGGTTCTTGTATTGGCGATGATTGCGCTGTTGCTTGGTCGTCAGCGTCGTGTTTCTTTTGAACATGGCATGGAAATTGCGAATGCGATAACGAAGATTCCTGAATTAGTCGAAGAAACGCTGAAATTGAATGGTGCAATTCGTACTATTGCCGAAAAATATAAGGATGCAAAGAATTTCCTTTATCTCGGTCGCCACTACAACTATCCCGTCGCAATGGAGGGTGCTCTCAAACTGAAGGAAATTAGCTACATCCATGCGGAAGGCTATCCGGCGGCTGAAATGAAGCACGGACCTATTGCCCTTATCGATGAGAATATGCCGGTTGTGGTAATCGCCCCGAAGGATGCTCTGTTTGACAAGATTATCTCGAATATTCGTGAAATCAAGGCGCGAGGTGGCAAGGTCATCGCAGTTACGACGCAGGATTGTTCACCGCTTGACGAATTTGCGGACGATTTAATCCGTGTGCCAACAACATTGCCGATGCTCATGCCGATTTTGACATGCGTCCCGCTGCAGTTACTGGCCTATCATGTGGCAACATTGCGTGGAAACAATGTAGATCAACCACGAAATTTGGCTAAGAGCGTGACGGTTGAATAATCTTTCTAAAGGGTGATTTGTTAAATGAAGATTCTTGTAACTGGTGCGGCGGGTTTTATCGCCTCGAAGATTATGGCGATGCTTTCGACCCGCGGGGACGAGGTTGTCGGGCTTGACAACATCAACGACTATTACGATGTGCGTCTCAAGTACGGGCGCCTGTGGGAAAACGGCTTCCGTTCGGCGAACGGTGGTGTGCTTGCCGATATCCCCTTCGGGCAGATGCTCGAGAGCTCGACGCTCGCGGGTGCGCGCTTCGTGCGTATGGACCTTGCCGACAAGGAATCCATCGACAAGCTCTTTGCCGCCGAGAAGTTCGACAAGGTGGTGAACCTCGCGGCCCAGGCGGGCGTGCGCTACTCCATCACGAACCCGTATGCCTACATGCAGAGCAACATGGTCGGGTTCCTGAACATATTGGAGGCATGCCGCAACAACAGCGTGCCGTACCTGCTCTATGCCTCGTCGAGTTCCGTGTATGGCCTCAACAGTAAGGTGCCCTACAGCGAAGATGACAAGGTCGACAATCCGGTCAGTTTGTATGCGGCGAGCAAGAAGAGCAACGAACTGATGGCGCATGCCTACTCGAAACTCTACGGGATTTCTGCGACGGGATTGCGCTACTTTACGGTTTATGGTCCGTGGGGCCGCCCCGACATGAGCCCGATGCTCTTTGCCCGTGCCATCTCGAAGGGCGAGCCCATCAAGGTGTTCAACAACGGCGACATGATTCGCGACTTCACCTACATTGACGATATCGCCGAAGGCAGCGTACATGCGCTCGACCACATGCCAGTCGCCGCGGAATGCCCGAATGGCGTGCCCTACAAGATGTACAACATCGGCTGCAGCCATCCGGTGAAGTTGATGGACTTTATCGCCGAAATCGAGAACGCCTACGGCGAGCACGCGAAGAAGGAATTCCTGCCGATGCAGCCGGGCGACGTTTACCAGACGAACGCCGATACCACGAAGCTAGAGGCCGAATGCGGATACAAGCCCCACTGGAGCCTGCACGACGGCATCGCTGAGTTCATGAAGTGGTACAAGAGCGACAAGAACCCGCTGAAAACATCAAGTAAAACTTATTCTTAATCATGTTATAGTAGAAATAGACTTTCATGAAAGTTCTGACTAGACCGTCTTGTTCTGTGTGATTTTTATCGAACTTGCAGAATGCTAAATTGACAATAATAAAAGTGAAATTTACATTTGTTAAAGTATTATGCCGGCCGAGTCCAACAATAAAAAAATAATAAAGAATACGCTATTTCTTTATTTCCGAATGTTTTTAACATTAGGTGTGTCTTTGTATACATCTCGTGTCGTATTGAATGTTTTGGGAATAGATGATTATGGCTTGTATAATGTTGTTGGCGGCGTTGTTGCCATGCTAAGTTTCATGAATAGTGCGCTTTCCGGTGCTACGTCTCGTTTTTTGTCATACGAATTAGGGCGCGGGAATCAACAAAATTTAAAAAACACATTTGTAACTATTTTCGGCATACATATTATTCTAGCTCTATTACTTGTATTAATTCTTGAAGTGGTGGGATGTTGGTTTGTTGCCAATAAGTTGACCATCCCTGAAGGTCGCATGTCAGCGGCGTTATTTGTGTTTCATTTTTCCGTAGCATCTTGTGCAATCCACCTATTTCGCATGCCGTTTCATGCTGCAATTATTTCACATGAACGAATGGATGTTTTTGCATATATAAGCATATTTGATGTGGTCATGAAACTAATTATCGTCTATCTACTTCAAATTGGCAACAATGATAAGTTGCAAATGTATGCAATTCTAGTTTTTTGTATAGATTTTCTTTCGTCTTTCTTGTATGTTCTTTTTGCCAAAATGAAGTTTGCTGAATGTGGGTTTGCTTTCCGCATAAATAAATCGATTGCAAAGCCCATTTTAGCCTTTTCTGGTTGGGATCTTTATGGCAATTTAAGTGTTGTCGTCAGAAGTCACGGTTTAAACATTTTGCAAAATACTTTTTTTGGAACGGTGGTTAATGCGGCAACAGGAATTTCAAATCAGGTGTTAACTGCTATTATGGGCTTTGCTGAAAATTTTATGATTGCTGTAAAGCCTCAAATTATCAAAAGTTATGCTGCCAATGAGATTGATAGATTTAAGAAATTGGTTATAAATTCCTCAAAATATTGTACTTTACTATTGTTTCTAATATCGTTTCCCTTTCTGCTAGAAGCGCATTTTATTCTTGATATTTGGCTAGTTAAAGTTCCTGATTACGCAGTTATCTTCTGCCAATTGGCTATTGTCAATAACTGGATATCAATAATGTTTAGACCTATTACGTTCGGAATACATGCAACAGGAAACGCAAAACGGATTAGCATAATTAACGGAACGATTTATTTGTCGGTTCTTCCATTGTCATATATTCTCTTGAGAATGGGTGGATCACCAATTGTTCCCTTCGTATTAAACATAGTTCTTCTTTTTATTGGACAAACTTTTTTCTCGCTATCGACGTTTAAACGTTATTTTCCTGAATTCTCTATAATGGAATTTATTCGTCGGTCTGTGATAAAATGCGCATGCATTGGATGCGTGTCGGCTATAATTCCATTATTAATAAACAGATCTTTGAGTGAAGGTGTGACTCGTTTTTTTCTTTGTTCGGCAAGTTCAATTGCAGTAACCAGTGTTTTCATTTACACTTTGGGCATTGAAAAACATGACCGGAAAAAAATAATTACTATTATAAAAAGTAAATTCGTAAAAAAGGCCTAAAAAAATGAAAGTTGTGCTTTTAGCAGGTGGGTTTGGATCCCGTATCTCAGAAGAATCTGTATTCAAGCCGAAGCCGATGATTGAAATTGGCGGTATGCCGATTCTTTGGCATATTATGAAAATGTATGCTCATTATGGTCATACAGAATTTATTGTCTGTGCCGGTTACAAACAAGAATATATAAAAGACTGGTTCGCAAACTATTTCTTGCACAATTCTGATGTCAGTTTTGATTTTCGTGGTGACAAGAATGAAGTGACAATACACCATAGCCATTTGGAACCCTGGAAGGTAACTGTTGTTGACACTGGTTACAATACGATGACGGGAGGAAGAATCAAGCGAATTCAGGAATATGTTCAAAACGAACCGTTCTTTATGACGTATGGAGATGGGGTTTGTGATGTGGACATTAACAGATTGCTTGATTTCCACAAAAGCCATGGCAAAATTGCAACGCTGACTGCTGTAAAAATGGCGCAGGACAAAGGTGTTCTAAATATCGGAGGAGACAATGCGGTCAAGTCATTCCGAGAAAAGAATGTGAATGATGGCGTTACAATCAATGCTGGCTATATGGTATTGCAGCCGGAAATATTTGACTATCTCACAGACGACACCTGTGTATTTGAAAAAGAACCGCTGGCAAAACTTGCTAGGGAGGGCGAACTGATGTCCTATACGCATACAGGTTTCTGGCAGTGCATGGACACCATCCGAGAAAAAGAAATCTTGGAAAAACTTCTTGAAAGCGGAAAAGCTCCATGGACAAAATGGACGTGTCAGGTTCCGAATTATGAGTATCGCAAAAAAATGGAGAGGGCGTAATCATATGGAGTCTCTTGCTGATCGTGCAAAAATTATTTACCGTCGATTGATTGCCGACGATCGCGGATGGTTCTTGAAGGCTATTACAGGAACGGAAGAAAACCTTCCCGGCCATACAGGGGAAGTATATTTAACAATGGGCAAGCCGGGTCAGGCAAAGGGCGGACATTACCACCCTGAAGCCGTAGAATGGTTTACAATTATTGAAGGCAATGCCGTATTAAAGTTAGAAGATATCGAAACCCATGAAAGGCTTGATGTCGAGATGTCCCTAGAAAAGGCGATTACCGTTTTTATTCCCAATAATGTCGCCCACATTGTCGAAAATTCAGGTGATTCCAACTTTATCCTTTTGGCTTATACGGACAAACTGTACGACCCTAAAGATACAATTCCCTACAGCATAAGGTAATCTATGATTGATGTTTTTCAGTCTTTCTACAAAGGCAAACGAGTCCTTGTAACCGGACACACCGGTTTTAAGGGGAGCTGGCTTTCCATCTGGTTGCATGAACTTGGTGCAGAAGTAATCGGTGTCGGGCTTGCGCCTTATTCTGCAAAGGACAACTTTGTTCTGAGCGAAATCGGCTCAAAAATCAAGGCCGATATCCGTGCTGATATTCGCGATTTGCACAAGATGAAAGAAATTTTTAGCGAATATCGTCCTGAAATAGTCTTTCACTTGGCTGCTCAACCTCTTGTCCGTCTGAGCTATGAAAAGCCTGTAGAAACCTATGAAACTAATGTCATGGGGACAATCAATATTCTTGAGGCGATTCGCGCAACTGACAGTGTAAAAGTTGGGGTGATGATTACCACGGACAAGTGCTACGATAACAAGGAACAACTTCGTGGTTACAAGGAAGATGATCCGTTTGGTGGTTATGATCCCTACAGTTCTTCAAAGGGCGCTTGTGAAGTCGCAATCCAGTCTTGGCGCCGCAGTTTCTTTAACCCGGAACAGTTTGAAAAGCACTGCAAGTCAATAGCCTCCGTGCGTGCAGGCAATGTGATTGGTGGTGGAGACTGGGCTTTGGATAGAATCATCCCTGATTGCATTCGTGCATTGGAAGCAGGCAGACCAATCGATATTCGTTCTCCCAAATCGGTTCGCCCATGGGAACATGTGCTGGAACCTCTTTCTGGATATATGCTGTTAGCACAAAAGATGTGGGGACACCCAACAGAATATTGTGAAGGCTGGAATTTTGGTCCTGAGGCTGATTCTGTTTCTACGGTTTGGGATGTGGCTGCAGAACTCGTCAAAAATTTTGGCAAGGGTGAATTGAAAGACTCTTCCGACCCCAATGCGGTTCATGAAGCCAAATTGCTGATGCTTGATATAACCAAAGCAAAAACTCGTTTAGGTTGGAAACCTCGGCTCAATATGCAACAATGTTTAGGGCTGGTTTCAGACTGGTATAAGCGTTATAAAAACGAAAACGTCTATGAACTCTGTGTTGAAGAAATTGAAGCATTTTTAGGGGCATAAAGATGAAAATTGCAATTATTGGCACAAATGGAATGCTTTCCGTTGCCTTAACTAAATTTTTCTATGGACAGACCGATGTCGAAATAGAAACTTTTGGCCTTGACGAACCAAAAGATTACGCATGCAATCGTTTCCATCAGGTAAATCTCCTAAAGGACAAACTTGATTATCCCTATTTGGCTTCCTTCGATGTAATTATATATGCGTCGGGCGCAGGTGTCCAAGCAGCCTTGCATACCGATCCTTCCTTGATGTATGCGTTGAATGTAAATGCACCGATTGAAATAACCTTGCAATTAAAGAAATGTGGGTATAAGGGCGTATATATAAGTTTTGGCTCCTATATGGAAATAGGAATCAATGACGAAGACGGTAAGGAATTTACGGAAAATGATGTTGTATGCTCTCCATTACCCGTATCAAATGATTACGCTTTGTCCAAAAGGCTGTATGGTCGCTACATGCGGGATTTCAATGCTAATTTTCTTGCTTGGCATTTCATATTGCCGAACATGTTTTCATCAGACGACTTTAAGCCGGGAACACGCTTGATTCCGTATATATTACAATATCTCCAAAATAAGAAAAATGGTGTTGCATGTGATGAACCTAAGTTCAGTGCGGGAACTCAGACAAGGCAGTTTATCTTTTTAGATGAGGTAATGACTGTTTTGCAAAAAGTAATTGAAATGAAAATCCCGTCAGGCATTTACAATATCGGTGGTGGAGAATTTTATTCTATCCGGACATTGATAGAACGAGTTTTCGCTTTCTATAATGAACCTTGCAAGGATTCTTTCTTTGGACAGTCAGTTCGTCGAGATGGAGATATTAAGTCGTTGCGTATTTCGGGAGAAAAACTTTATAAAGCAATAGGATTTCTTCCAACTTCAACTATAGAAAACGTGCTAAATTCAATATGATTAGTGTTATCATTCCTACTCATAATAGAGCCGATTTGCTGTTCTTTGAACTAGAACACATTTATAAACAAAGAGATGTCGAAATCGAAGTTATCGTCGTAAATGATATAGAAGAAAAAGATGCTACTGACGAAATAACAATTCTTTTCCCAAAAGTACGTTATATAAAATCTAGTAAAATACAGGGGCCTAGTGAAAAACATAAAGCGGGCCTGCGAATTGCTAATGGAGATTATCTGTATATTCCTGATGACGATGATTTTCTTACAGATGAGTTCTTTTTTAAAAAAGCTGTAGAAATACTTGAGAAAGATAAAACACTTGCTTTCGTATCAGGTGGGGTTAATATGCGATATGAACATTCTGACGGATCTTTGCTGAAAAAAGTTCGTCAGAATATGAATGTTAATGGATATATTGACGGATTAACTTATTTACAGGAATTTCAACACCAACTATCCAAGCCAGCTTCAACAGTGTCCACAATATTTAGAAAAAAAACATTTGATGACATGGATGCAGTAAACATGAAGGAATGCAGTGATTCTTCGATGTATATGCTTTCCTTGCTGTGGGGAGGAGCATATATTATGGGCGATATTGTTGCGGAATATCGAATCCGACAAAGAGGCTCAAGTCTTACAACAACGTTATCCATTCCTTTTGTCATGAATGTTTTTGCTCAAAAGGAAGATCTCTTTTTCGCATCCAAAGGGAAATTAAAAGATTCAAAGGATTTTTGGTTTAATCAAGTTAAATGTACATTTGGCTTTTTCAATGCGTCCCAAAATAAAAAAATAGACAAATTTAAGGTGCTTTTGTGGTGCCTATGTCATTCCCATGGGTCTGCTCAAATTATTTACTATGTAATTTGCAGAGGAATTCGGTTGCTATGTTCAAAATAAAGAGTAAATATTCGGCTGTTGCAACATTGGCTTTGCTCGTTGCATTCGCTTTACTTCATGACGTTTTAGGACTTTTAGGGATTTCTATTTTTCTTTTGTTAATCGTGCTTGTTTCTGTGCCGATTTTGTCTAGACTTCTAACAGCAATTCGTTTTTTTATTATAGATTTGTTCTTTCATCCAATAATTGTAAATGCCTTTATCATGACTCGATATGGAATGATAAAACATTTTAATTTGGGTGATGATCTAAATTGGTATTTAATAAAAAAAATTCAACCCCAAAAAATATCTTTGTTAAATGATTCAATTATAGGTCGTTGCGCGTTCTTCAAAAAAGAAAATTATCTTATTATTGGTTCCACGATAACATTTAAAACAAATCAGAATACTATTATATGGGGGGCAGGTGTTATAGATGGCGACAGTCCGCTAAGATCTATTCCTAAAAAAGTTTGCGCGGTAAGAGGACCTTTGACAAGAGACTATCTAATAAAAAAAGGAGTTGATTGTCCGGCCATTTATGGTGATCCCGCTATGCTAATTAAGTATTTTTACAAACCTCATGTAGAAAAAAAATACAAGTTAGGCATAATTCCTCATTATATAGACTTTTATTCTGATAAATTCAAAGATTTGAGAAAAGACCCTGAAGTGCTTTTCATCAAAATGCAAAATTATAAAAGTGTTGATTCTGTTATAAATGAAATTGCTTCGTGTGATAGAATTTTATCGTCATCTTTACATGGTCTTATTTTATCAGAAATGTATGGAGTTCCCAATGTATGGATAACGGTTTCCGATAATATTTCAGGAGGATCCTTTAAATACCTTGATTATTATGCTTCTATTGGAATTTTTGATATAAAGCCGAACTTGTTTACAGGAAACGAAAAAAAAGAAGATTTAATCAAGTTGTTTGACAATTATAAGAAAGGCTTTATTGATTTGGAGCCTTTGATTAAAGCAGCGCCATTTAAGTTGAATACGCTTGAAAAAAAATAAAATTCCAGCCATTGATGTGAATCTCAGAGGTTGGACAAATGTTTTGAGAGGGGTGGGCGTTTGAACAGTCTGCGGATTGCTTTTAGGTGCAAAAAAAACTGAAGGCTCAGATACAACGCTGAAGGCTACTATGAATGGCGGATGAAGGTGTATTGTTTTGCCGAGATTGTTACGGGATAATTCTTGAAAAATGTAATTTTATTAGGTTTTCTTTAGCAGCTAGCGATAATCTGGTTCTCGAAGTGGGAATATCCGGTTTCTTCGTTGTCCCACATGATGCAGTCCTTCATTGTCAGGTTCTTGAGCTTGCAGTTGTCCCCGATGGTCACGTTCGGGCCGATGGTGCAGTTCTCGATGGAAACGTTCTTCCCGATGATGCACGGGGGAATCAGCCTGACATTGTGAATGGATTCTCTTTGGTCCACGGCTGCGCGGCTGACGTTGTTGAGTTCGTACTTATTCTGTAATAGTCGTGTGTTAGTTTGTACGATGGCCTCGGGGGTTCCGCAATCCATCCATTCGCGGACGGGTGCTGTGCGGAACTTGCATCCCTGCTCGATCATCATCTGCAGCGCGTCGGTCAGCTGGAATTCGCCCCTGGTACGGATGTCGTTATCCATCAGGTGCTTCAGCGCCGCCCGGAGCGCCATGACGTCCTTGATGTAGTAGATGCCGACGATGGCCTCGTCGCTCACGAATTCCTGAGGCTTTTCCACGAGTCGATCAATGCGCCCGTTCTCGCCGGTGACAGCCACGCCAAAGCGTCGGGGATCCTGCACCTTGTAGGTGTACAGCACGTTCTCGCTTTCGCCCGCGAGTCGCCCGAGGTCCGCGTCGAACAGGGTGTCGCCGAGTATTATGAGCAGGGGCTCGTCGTCGCTTGTGTAGGGGAGCGCGAGGCTTATTGCCTGCCCCAGGCCCTGCGGGTCGCTCTGGAGTACGGTGCGGGTCTTGCCCCATTCGGGCTTGCCCGCCAGGTAGCGGTCCATGGCTTCGGCCTTGTAGCCGGTGATGAAGATGGTCTCGGTGGGGGCGAGTGGCCGGGTGTCGCCCACGATCCAGTCGATGATGGTCTTTCCGCCGACGGGCAGCAGGCACTTGGGCAGGTTGTTGGTGTAGGGGCGCATGCGCTCGCCCTTGCCGGCAACGGGCAGAATGATCTTCATATAATTCCTTCTTCAGGGTTGCTGAAATTCTCCAAACAACAGCAATATTGCGGGGTAAATGTAGAAAAATGTTTGCATTTATGCGAAGGGCGGCTCCGCCAAACAGGCTCCGCCGCCCCTCGCAAGATGGGGCGTTTTGCCTCTTGCGGGTCGCAAGATGCCCGCGGGGTCGCTGACGCGCCCCCGCGAAAAATTCGGAAATTCCGAATTTACGTGAAATTTTGATGAAATTGGCAAAAAAATGGTAGTTCGGAAATTCCGAATGACCACTCCGCAAGGGGTCGTTGAACATTTACAATACAATTTTCCCCCAAAAAAGCCGATTTTGACACTTTATGACAAAATATGGATGTATTTTTGGAAGAAGTGTTCCATTCACAAGGGGGTAACCATGTCGATAAGCAATATATCTGTTTTTAACATCATTTATATTCTTTCTATATCACTTCAAATTGCGGGAGCTCTTCTACTTCTTTTTTATTCGACATCTACAAAAAGAGGGTCTATCATAAGACGTTTTGTAGGCAAGGGACTTCTTACCAGGAAAGGCGATATACTGGATTATAACCAGGATGCCTACAGAAACGAGTACATTCTGGCCTACTTGAACAAGTTGTCTTTTGGATATATCGCAATCGGTTATTTGATAAATGTCTTTGGTAATACTGAAAACGTATGTAAAGGACTTGTGGTCACTAGTATATTGTTTTCTTCTGCCCTAATAATGTTTCTTTCTGTAAAAGGGACATCTTTTCTAATAAATTGCTTGAAAGCAAACGACAAAATCACAAATAAAGATTTGAATGATTTCGGTATAAAGCCCGATGTGGATTTTATGACAGCGGAGGATATCGATCAACTATGGGAAAACGCATGTGATGATGCCTCCCAAGAAGAGAAATGATAAATGTTATGTATATTCAAGATTTTGAATCGCTTTTGAGCAGAAAGGACTCTAAGAACTCGGCTTTCAAGGACTTGAGCCTAATGTTTTGATGCACATCTTCCGGATACTATTTTAAAGGGGCTAAAATGTCCAGTTTTTTTCGGAATTCATCTATAAATGTAAGGTCGTTTGGATTAGGTGCTTGCTTGTTAAGAATGGAATCACTGTTGTTGGGGCTTACATAAAAAGTTTTAATGTAAGATGCAGAATCTTGCATTGTATTAATATAGTGAGATTTCATATCAGCAGACTGTATTGCCGGTAGAAATCCGTAAGAGGATTTTCCCCATTCAATGAACGCTTTGGCGATTTCTTGATTGTCTTTTGTATACTCTAGTTCAAATGGCTTGCGAAATTTGTAGCTGAAAGAATTATTCTCGTTATTTTGAATTGATAATGTTGGTCTTGGAATTTTAAAAATAATTCGGAAGAGCGTGTCTATCAATTCTACACCTAGTACTCCGAGAGAAATCTCTTTTGGGGTGTTGCTGTTTAATGTTGTAATTTGATGCACTGTTTTCACAAAATCAAGATATTCTTTTTGGATGCGTATGGGAATCGTATTTAGAACGTCAGATAAGAATTTTGCGATGTACTCTTTCGTGACAGCACGGCCTGCATTAAATTCTTTTTCGAATCCATTTAAAATATACAGATCTTTATTCAGCATTTTCCCTTGAGGGACAGGAATTACCATTTGGAAAAACTTTTGGAAATAATAATCTGCAAACAAGTTTTGCTTCTCATGAACATTTTCAGTTTTGACTGTTGCCGACGAAGGACCTTGGGTGTTAAAATTTGAGTGGATAAAGTCTATTTTCTTTTGAGGATAAAAGTTTCTACCAAAGGTATTTGCTATCGAGCCCAACATTTCATCCTTGTTAAGGGCGACGATTTGTATGAAAATATTCTTGTCGGTATTTGTATTGAAGCAAATGTGGTGAAGTCGTTCAAGAACTTTTATTGAATATTTGGGTAAGCACCGATCTAATTCGTCGACAACGAAAACAACTCCTTTAAACTCTAGTTTTAGATAAAGCAAGACTTTTCGTATTTGTAATAATGCGTTTTTTAAAGGCTGCTGCGAATCGAAGTTGGTGTTCAGAGATTCTTCTCTGTCTGATTCTAATGCTTCTGTACTTGCGGAGGCTAGTTTTTCTAAGTCAACATCAAACTTTAGTTCTCCTAAATCGACGCCAACTTTATTTTTTAATATCATTGCCGCAATTTTTCCTAGAAATTTTGCGGCGATTTTTCCGTTTCTTTTCCAATCATGTTGTCTTGGTTTTGGAATATTGGTTGTTTTTATTTGATTTATTGCGTCAATGATTGTATGAACGATTGCCACTAAAGGCTCTTCATAAAAATCGTTTTCCCAACAATTATAATGTAGAACCATATAATTATGGCTTTTTAGTTTTGATTCTAGTTTTTCGAGGATGAAGGTTTTTCCGCACCCCCATTTGCCGTCAATGGCGATGGAAAATCCTTCGTGCTGCTTTATTTTCCCTGTAACAATGCCTTCGAGAAGATTTATGTATTCATCTCGCTGCAATAAATCCCTTTTTTTTGACATGTATTCCTCTTTCTTTTTTATAATCTTTTTAGGTATTCGGCGATTTTGTCTATGTTGGGATAAATTGTGGCTTGATTTATCCCGATGGAATTTAGTTCTTTCAAAATAAAGTTTTTCCTGTTGGCAGGAATAATAATATGTATGGGGGATATGAAATCCTTGATTCTTTTTTCGGCTTCGTCACGATCGAAACTTAATCCGCTTAATAAAAATGCACCTTGTTGATTCGCGATACGAGGATTTGTCATATTGGGCTGTACAAAAAGTGGGTTTAAAATGTCTCCAAATTTTATTCTTCGTTGGAAAGCTGGTTTTTCTGTACATATTTCAAGAAATAATTTGTTTAGAAAAGGGGAGGTGGAATCATCTGTGTAAGCATCTTTGGTACTTTTTCTTATTTCTTGTTCGATGTTAAATTTTTCATAATGTGATAAAGGGGCTAGGCTCGAAAGGACTAATGCTTTGTCTGAATCGCTATAAGACATGCTGCCTTGCATAGTTGGGAAAAACATTACTTTGCCGTCTTGTTCGATTTGATCATCACCTTCACATGCAAAATATAATGCGTTTAAGGGATTTGACGTTATGTCAAGTAACCTCGTTGGAACGTTGAAATGTTGCATTGTGGCAAGTTTGCTTAGGTGCGTTAAATGTTCAAACTCTTTTGGAGAACGAACTTGGATTTCATGATAAAAAAATGATTCTCTGGAAAATAGTTGATCATCTCTCATGACGCTAGGTAATGTCTTCCAATTTTTTGATGATTCTCCGCGGTAATAGACTTGCATAGGCAAAATTTTCTTTTCTTCAGAAATATTGTAATCAAACAACAATTGTTCTGCGCTATGGGAACTAATATGGGAGAAGTTTTTTAAGATTATTTCTGCATTGCTAAAGTTCTTTTCTACAGCATTATGAATAGATGTATGTAAATCAATAAGCTCTTTACACTGCTTTTGGGCGATCTTGCCAATGAAATTTGATAAAGTAAAAAAGATGCTCCTAGAAGCATTTGATAAAAAAGTCAATGTGTAATATTCCCATGCCTTATTTTTGTCTGAACAATTGTTAATATTTTGTATGAATTGCTCGATGACTTGCTTATACAATTCAGTTCCTTTTGTGACAATGCTTATTGCCTGAATGAAGTCGCTTAGGGAATCGACTATAATAGGTGTCTCATTATTTGTCTCGTTTGTTATGACTTTGGAAATCATTTTATACCTCTTTTTTAAAAAAATAATCAATCAAAATTGAATGTGGGGGTGTCTTGTTATTTTTTACCATTCTTTTGTGTTGGGGGCTGATGCCCGAAGGGCGAAGTCCTCAAATGTTGTGGATTTTTGAAAAAAATAAAGCTGGCCTATTGACAACCTTCCCGCGTTTGTTTATATTTGGTAGTGAACAAACGTGTAGTATATGCCTAATTTGTTTCTAAGCGCTTGAACAAAAAGGACTTAGTCACGGTACAGGGGTTGACTCGAATGGCTGATTTTCATATTTTTAGGAATAAGGTATCGCATGTCTGCATTTAAACCATTGTTCGGCAAGGATGTCCTGATCAATGCCGCCTTGTGGGTCGCCACGAGGTTGCCCGAGGATCAGTGTCGCTTGCAC
>OCVV011349449.1_pt1 | contig 24769 bp, 24 predicted proteins | sample 1539721 | NCBI WGS metagenome assembly OCVV01 (sample SAMN02144230, study PRJEB22623) | gut metagenome | biome: sheep rumen | host: Ovis aries | place: New Zealand
ACGCCGCACAAAGGAAGGCAGCTGCGCTGCTGTGCGGCGGCGCGCAAAGTCCGGTTCGCTTCCCTTGAGATCAAGGAGCTGAGGAGCTGCAGTCCGGTCGCTCCCGGACTTTGTTACATCAGTTCGTCGAGTGTCTGGCCGTAGGAGGGTAGGAAGTTTTCCATGAAATCCTTTACCTCCGGATATTTCTCCGCCATCTCATCCACTACCTTCTGTGTGGTCTTTTCCGCAGTCCGGAATTCGATGTTTCCCATGTTTTTTTCTTCCGTACATTTGATCAGAGCCGAGAGCTTATCGGCTGCCTTCACCAGATTTCGCATATAATCGTCGTCCGGTTCGCCGCTTTCTTTGAATATATCTGCGTAGACCGGCTGAAGGTCTTCAGGCAGCTTGTTCAAAAGACGATATACAGCGATTGATTCCACCTGTTTATAGGCGTCACGGATCTCGCTGCTGTAGTATTTTACCGGAGTAGGCATATCTCCGGTGACGATCTCGGAGGCGTCATGGTAAAGACCGATCAGCGCGGCTTTGTTCGCGTCGAGTTTCTTCCCGTAGCGGACATTTCCTATGACGCAGAGAGCGTGGGCGATCACGGAGACCTCCATGGAGTGTTCGCTCAGGTTTTCCGTGCGCGAGTTACGCATCAGGGCCCAGCGTTCGATATATTTCATTCTGGATACGGCGGCAAAAAAACTATTTTTCATAGATTATCCTTTCGTGCTTTTATTGCTCAGGTAATTGTGAAACTCCGGGAAAGGTGAATTTGTGTGAATACTTAGAAGTTCTTTGCGTGGAAGCCGTTTGAAGCATTACACAGATTCCCCATCTGCATGGAGTTACGCTATTCCCGGTTATGATACTGTACATCATACTATATTTGCGCATATGAGACAAAAAACTTTGCTGTTTTTCTGTAAAATGACATAATAATGCGTGCACGTGTACGTGTTTTATGATAAAATTAGGCATAGTTTAATGTGGATTGGTTATCTTTTGATATATTTCGATGAAGTATATTTTATCATAAATCAAGTCAGAGGAGATAATTATGCCGGTTACTTTACAACAGATCGCTAACGCCGCCGGCGTTTCAAGAGCGACCGTAGACAGAGCGCTGAAAAACCGAGGAAGGATCAACCCTGAGGTTGCAGAGAAGATAAAAAGGCTTGCCGAGGAGATGGGCTACGTCCCGAATATCAGCGGAAGAGCACTGGCTTTTGCGAAGCGAAATATTCAGATCGGCGTTATTCTGCAGTTTGCCGAGACGGCGTTCGTGCAGGATATTGCCAGAGGAATCGAGCAGGCGAAGGCGCAGGTGGAACAGTTCGGCTGCTCACTGACGGTAATGCGTATTTACGGTACTGACATTAAAAGGGTGATCTCTTATATGGAGGAGATGAGGATAAATCATGTGAGCGCGATCGCCCTGATCCCTATCGATGATGAGGATCTTCGGCAGGAGATCCATAAATGCAGTTCGGAAGGAATTAAGATCGTTACATTTAACTCGGATATTGATAATACAGAAAGACTTTGTTTCGTGGGACAGGACGCCATAAAGAGCGGAAGGACCGCAGCTGGCATTCTGGGTGATATTGTAGGGCGTGAAGGCCATGTGGCCATGATATCGGGTACGAACAGCGCGATCCACAAAAAACGTGAGATCGGTTTCAGTGAGATAATCCATAAATATTATAAAAAAATCGAGCTTGTAGGTATCTCTCATACGGGAAACAGGGAGTCCGTGGCGGCAAATCAGGCTGAGGAGCTGCTGATCAGGTATCCCGATCTGAAGGGGATCTATATCAGTACCGAGGGCACAGAAGAGATCATAAAGGTTCTGGAAGAGAGGCGTTTAAACCGGAAAATAAAGGTGGTCGTGCAGGATATGACGGGATGGAAGTCCAAAAGCCTCATCGACGGAACCATTGATTATGTTATCGCGGACGACGCCAATATTCAGGGCTATGAGCCGATCATGACACTTTTTAATTATCTGTATCATGATAAGGCGCCGGAGAAGGAGTTTGTATATACGGAGATCAGGATCGTTTCCCGATATAACATATGAGAGATCGTATGGGCAGATAACGGCGCGGGGCATCGTTAAGTGGCTTTCAGATGTATCTTAAAACCCCAAAAGCTTCCGGTTTTCCTAAGTTGCGCGGAAACGGGAAAGCATGTTATACTCTTTTTTAGCGAGCGAGACTTGAATAAAGGAGAAGTTGAGAATGAATATTGTATGTTTGGATCTGGAAGGCGTCCTGGTACCGGAGATCTGGATCGCTTTTTCCAAGGCAAGCGGAATTCCTGAGCTGAAGAGGACTACAAGGGATGAGCCTGATTATGACAAATTGATGAAATGGAGACTGGGAATACTTAAAGAGCATGGACTCGGTCTGAAAGAGATCCAGGAGACGATCGCCTCTATCGATCCGCTCCCCGGTGCCAAAGAGTTCCTTGACGAGCTTCGTTCCATCACGCAGGTGGTCATCATCAGTGATACCTTCACAGAATTCGCGAAGCCTCTTATGAAAAAGCTCGGATGGCCCACGATTTTCTGCAACTCTCTTGAGGTAGGCGAAGACGGTGAGATCACCGGGTATAAGATGAGGATAGAAAATTCCAAGCTTTCTACGGTAAAAGCCCTGCAGTCGATCGGATTTGAGACGATCGCAGGCGGAGACAGTTACAATGATCTGGCCATGATCCAAGCGGGAAAAGCCGGATTCCTTTTCCGCAGCACGGAGAAGATCAAAGCGGATCATCCGGAACTGCCGGCGTATGAAGAGTTTGACGAGCTCCTTGCAGCGATCAAATCAGTGCTGTAAAAAACAAAATTGGATAAAAAAGAAAGAAAAAGCGGACTGTCTGTACAGCCCGCTTTTCACGTTAATGGTATAAAGTCAGGTATCCACTTAAAAACTATCTAATGGTATAAAGTCAGGTATCCACTTAAAAACGATTATTGAACGTATGCTTTATTCATAATCTGCAACATTATCGATCGTAACCGGCTCGAACGGTACCCACAGGCAGCTCTTGTTTTCTTCGTCGACCTTATAGCCTGTATTTGCTGCAATATCTTTTCCTTCGATCAGGTTTACGGCAACCTGTACGGCTGATGAGCCCTGTCCGAAAGGATTCTGGTAAACGGTCATTGCCATCTCTCCATCCTTGATAGCCTGGATTCCATCTACCGTTGCATCGATACCTACGACCGGAATAGTAGAGGGATCTATATTTTTGGATTTCAAGGCTTCGATCGCGCCAAGAGCCATAGCATCATTGTTTGCGATAATGCAGTCAAAATCGCTCGTTCCGATCAAAGGACTGATCATATCCATTGCGGTAGCGCGGTCATAATCTGCCACCAGATCGGCAGCCGCGGGAGTTGCGTTAATTCCGTTATCAGCAAGTGCCTGTTTTGCAGCCTCTGTGCGTCGGATCGTAGATGTATATCCGTTCAATCCGCAAAGCATGATATAACTGATGTCTGTTTTATTATTTGCCTTAAAATAATCCGCAAGATACTCGCCCTGGAATTGTCCGGCTTCGCTTTCGTTTGATCCTACGTATATTGCGTTGTCATACTCTTCCAGAAGAGAACTATCCTCCAGAGGATTATTGATAAACACGATAGGCATACCGCCTGCGGCTTCAATGCACTCGCGGCCTGTGGATACATCTACGATACCTACTAAAACGGCATCTTCACCGGCGTTTGCTGCACTTTCAATATACTGCAGCTGTTTGGAGGAATCGCTGTTAGCATCCTGTGTCGTAAGTTTGATTCCCAGGTCTGCCGCGGTTGCTTTTGCCGCGCTTTCCAGCGAACTGTTAAACTCATCGCGGCGAATCATAATGTAAGTCATGCTGTAACTTTTTGATGATGCTGTTGATGTGCCTGATACAGATGAAGAATCACCTGCCGGTGCAGAACCGGATCCGGAACCACAGGCTGTCAGAGAAAGCATCATGAGACATGCTATCGCTGCTGATATTATTCTTTTTTTCATAAATCTTCCTTTCTTCTTTATAACTCTCAGGTGACTACTGGCGTTTTGTCTGGACCCGGGATACTTAGTCAACAAACCCTGCCTTGCGCAGATTCTCGCGTCCGATAATTGCTTTCTCAAGCGGTATATCAAAAGACTTCACCGGAAACAGATCCTGTTCTACTACGCACCATCCGTCATAGTTCTTTTCGATCAAAGCCTTATAAAACTCGGCAAAATCAATACTGCCATTTCCCGGTTCAACCATAATGTCTTCTGTAACAGCTTTTGCAAAAGACCATTTTTCTTCATCCATTTTCCTTTTTACCGCAAGATCGCAGTCTTTCAGATGAATATATGGAATCCTGTCCGCATGTTTCTTATAATAACTGATGGGTTCTCCGCCCCCGTAAACATGGTGTCCGGTGTCAAAACAAAGATCTACTGTAGTGTCGTTCAAAAAACGATCGATCTGTTCCTCTGTCTGAACATGGCTGTCCACATGAGGATGGAAAAGACCCTGTAATCCGTTCTCTGCACATCTGTCAGCGCATTTCTGTACGTTTTTGCAATACGTCTTCCATTCTTCATCCGAAAGCTCAGGATTCATCTCCATCTCTCCGGTTTCCAGATTTGTATACATCGGAGGGAGCAAAACGATGTATTTTGCTGTGTTAAAATTTTTAAGCAGTGCGGAGATATCGTCTATATCGCTGAGCATCTGCTTTACACTTTCTTCGTCAAGGTAGTTTCCGCCGACTGTTGCGCCTACAAGCTCTAAGCCGCGGGCATCAATTGCGTTTTTCAGTACTTTAGCGTTGTCGTTAGGCATATAGCCCCATGGTCCGATCTCGCATCCTGCGTATCCTGCAATTTTCATTTCATCGAGACATCTCCACCACTGCGGCTGTGCGGGATGGTCGGGCATCCAAACGCCCCATGAATCAGGGGCAATACCGGTTCTGATCATTTGTGTATCCTCCTTTAATTATTTTACATCTACCCACTGGCGTGTCTTGGATGATTCAATGACAGCTGCCACAGTGCGGTCTATTTTGTATCCGAATTCAAAATCTGTAACGTAGTCTGTTCCGTTCGTGATGGCGTCAAACAAAGTATGTACTTCCAGTATTTTCATGTCGTTATAGGCAATGGAGATTCCTGCTGCCGGCTGGAATGCAGAATATCCTTTCATTAACGGATTCAGAAGAACTGTGCGGAATCCGCGGTCTCTTTCATTGTCGCTGTGGAAATAAACCTGAACTTCGCCCATTCTTTCAAGGTCATATCTTACCGTTCCTTTTGTTCCCTGAATTTCATAGCAAAGATAGTTTTTTCTGCCTGTAGCCACTCTCGAGCATGCGATCTGGCCGATTGCTCCGTTAGCATATTCTGCCATAAATGTCATGATATCCTCATTTTCCACATCTGCCATTTCTGTGGAGCCTGCAGATTTCGGACGTTTCGGGAAAACTGTTGTAGCAACTGCATTAACTTTTGTAATGTCGCCCATGATAAACTGGGAAATGGAAAGAAGGTGAGAACCAAGGTCTCCAAGTGCTCCGCATCCGGCGAGTTTGTTTATATGTCTCCAGGTAATAGGAAGAGATTCATCCAGAAGCTGATCCTGATCGTATGTTCCTGTAAATCTCATGATATCACCAAGGGCTCCGCTCTGAACAAGCTCGCGAACGTATGCATTTGCAGGGTTTTGTGTATTGTTAAATCCTACATAATTCACAACGCCTTTTTCTGCTGCGAGTTCTGCAAGCTCTTTTGACTGATCCGCAGAAATGGATAACGGTTTTTCGCAATACACGTTCTTTCCGTTTTCAAGCGCAGCCTTTGCCACTTCATAATGGAATGCATTCGGAGTAGCGATGTCTACCAGGTCAACATCAGGATTCGTCACTACATCATGCCAATCTGTGGAAATTGTGCGGAAACCGATTTTCTGCTGAGCGGATTTTGCTGCTGCCTCGTTGTTGTCTGCTACCATTTCAAAAGAAGCCACTCCATATTCCGGGCCGAAAAGCATCTCAGCATCGGCGAGAGCTGAGGAATGTGCCTTTCCCATCCATCCTGAACCTACAAGACCAATACGAATTTTTTTCATTTTTTTATCCTCCTGTAAACCTTGTTAAATGAATCTCTTTTTGAATTTAAATGTTTGTTGATTTTCCGGTTTTTCTCGAGTTTTAGTCGACCAACTCTGTTTATGCATATAATATACTGCACACATGAATATTTGTCTTTGCATAAGGTTTTCAGGAATTATACATAAATTATCATTTATAATTATTCGAAAAGCCTGGGTTGTGATACAGCATAATCCGATACTGTCCGGATTGGTGAAAATGCACAATTCTCCGGATCTCGCGCCAAGTCTCGCGAGCGAATTGCGCGACGCACTTGTGCGTCTTCCTCTGCGCAACTCTGCGATCCGCCGGAGGCTCAACTCAGATGGGGGATTGAAACTCTACGCTGAGTCAGGTTTGATTCAATACCCACCGCCTATAGAGAAGGAGGACTCCCCATCTGAGTTGAAAAACTCATTGCGGCATAATCTGAGGTTTTATAAAATGGAGATATAATAAATGATGTGAAAAGGGGGTGTTTCAGGTGCTTCATACGGAACCGGGAGTGATAGGTACGTCTTTTATCGAGTTCACTGTTCCTTCTGATTTTGCCAGACGTGCTTTGTATTGCTGTCCTCAGACCGGACATTTTTATTGTAATAAGGCTTATGATATCAGGCGTAAACACCTGGATATGTTTTTGATGTTTTTTATCTGTGAAGGATCTTTAAAAATAGAAACGAATAAACATCTCTATACTGCATCTGCGAATGAGATAGTTTTGCTGGACTGCCGCCGGGAACATCGTTATTACTGCGAAGGATCTGCTGAATTTTTTTGGTTCCATTTCACCGGAAATAACAGTTCTGAATACTGTAATTATTTACTTGATAATGAAAACATTGTTTTCTCCGGCCCGCAGATAAAGGACCTCAGGTTCTTTTTTACTGATATTCTGAACATGTGTGGTTCCATTAATGTAGATGAGCATCAGCTGTCATTGTCCATTAATAATATACTCTGTTTTCTCGCAAACTCCCGCAGACATCCAATCGGCGCAGATTCGACGATTTACCCTGCATTAAATTTCATTCATGAGCATTTTTCTGAAACGATCGACCTGGGACAAATGGCTGAATTATGTATGATCAGTATTCCTCATCTGATACGTTGTTTCAAAAAGGATATGAATTGCACGCCGCACGACTATCTTTTGTCCTACCGTATTCGTCAGGCCAAACAAATGCTGTCACAGTCTTCATCTTCTATAGAAGAAATTGCGGTGCAATGCGGTTTTAACAGCATATCACATTTTTCCCGGGCTTTCCGGAAGAGTGTTGAGATGACCCCGTCTGAATTCCGGAGTCTGTGGTAAGTTTCCGTTTGTCTTCCGGTTTGGGGGTTTGTGCCACAGTAAATTAACGTAATTTCATGTTTAAAACAAAGTCCGTGAGCGGATATCAAATTCCCAGCCCCCTCAATCCTGAGGGAGCGAACCGGACTTTGCGCGCCGCCGCACGGTAGCGCAGCTGACTTCCTCTGTGCGGCGTGTGCATCCCCCGGAGGGTTTGCGTCACAGGAAATTAACATAATTTCCCGTGACACAAAAAAGGACCTCTGATATAAAGCAGTGTCTTAAAAGACACCGGATATATCAGGGGTCCGATCTCCCGCTGAGATAAACGCTCCGCCCGGTCAGATCAGGCTTTCGGCATGGAAGCTTCTTCTACTGCTTCGGAGATGTCGCTTTCGATCGCGGCGATCTCATCCATGGTCTCGGAAACGGCGGTATCTTCTGAGAGTCCCCCGTCCGCAGTCCGGTAAGCCTCATCGGCGTCATCAGCGTCTGCCTGCTCGAGATCTGCGCCGTAATCGGCGGACGCTCCGGAAGTTTCAGAAGAGTTGAGCGCGGCATCCTCGTCTGCGATATCAGGATCTGTCTCAGTATATTCTTCTTCGTTTTCTGACGCATCATCGTCAGCGGCGATCATGATCCGTGTAGGATCATCAGTATTTAATGCGATCATTTCGCTTTCCTGCGTCTCGATGGCGTTTACTTCGTCCGCGTTTTCATCGCCCGGAGCGGCAACGCTGATCTTTGTAACTCCCGTGTCCACTGAAAAAGCGGTCTGCTTCGGAAGTGTGACGAAAAGATCTGCGGTCCTGATGGTGGTGCCGTTGATAGCAGCCTCAGGAACATCTTCGGGAATAGCGTCTTCCGCAGCGTTATCTTTTGCTTCAGCGGATGCGGAATCAGCCTTGACAGTTTCTGCGGAAGCTTCCGGGGCAGCGGATCTCTCTGCTGCTTTTGCACTGTCAGAAGCGCCTTCAGGAACAAGAGAAATCACAGGGGCTGACGGTTTTTCCTGTACGGGAGCCGCAGCTGCTTCAGGCTGTGCCGTGTCCAGGAACTGGTACAGAACGGCTGCCAGAACGCCGCCTACCAGAGGCGCAATAATGAATACCCAGACGTCGGAGAGCGCGTCTCCGCCAAGCATAAGAGCAGGTCCAAGGCTTCGTGCCGGGTTTACGGAAGTTCCTGTAAGTCCGATACCGAAAAGGTGCACCAGCGTCAGTGAAAAGCCGATGACAAGTCCGGCGTTTGATGAAAATGCCGGGCGTGACGTAACGCCGAGAACGGCAAGTACGAACACAAATGTCAAAATAACTTCAACGACAAAAGAACCTCCGAAGTTTCCATTGTACAGGCTGTTTGCGCCCAGTCCGTTCTCTGTTCCGAGAACGCCCAGAAGTACAGCGGCACCGATGATACCGCCGGCAAACTGCGCAATGACATATCCTGCGAAATCCCTGGCCGGCATTTTTTTGTTCACAAGCATCGCGAGTGATACAGCCGGGTTGATGTGGCATCCGGAAATGTTTCCGATGGAATATGCCATGGCCACAATGACAAGGCCAAAAGCAAGCGCTGTCAGGATATAACCCGGGTAGTTATCGGTGGAGCACTGTGTAACGACCGCAGTACCGCAGCCGAATACGACAAGTACGAAAGTACCGACAAGCTCGGCAAGATATTTTCGCAGAGAATCTTTATCTAAGTTCAACTTGATTCTCCTCCTTTCTTCATAATCTTTCGCAGGCAGTTTTGAAGCTCCGCGGAAGCCGTTTGAATATCCACACAAATTTCCCTGTTGCATAGAGCTTCACAATAGCCTGTGATTATTTCATTATAAACGGAATGAATATGTTTTTCAACTCAGATGGGGGATTCCTCTGCCTATAGGCGGTGGGTATTGAATCAAACCTGACTCCCGGACAGTTCCGTTTTTAAGCTTCTTCATTGCTTATGTATCTGTTTTGGTGTAAAATAACTGTGTTTATGCATATGAACGGAGGACTTAATTATGTGTGCTGTGACTAAAAACGATGTAATTTCCAATGATAATAATAGTGTGATATCTGATAGTGATAGAGTAAAAGAAAAAGAAGCCGAGGAGTTTGCCGCTTACAGCGACGCGGCCGGCATGAAGGAAAAGGAAGTGTTTGGCGTGGATAATGAAGCGCGTACGATGAATGCTGAGAATGCAGCGGCAAACGCCGGAGAGGCAGCCACGGGGAAAAAGGCCAAAACTCCTATTGATTACAAGGCGGCCATGGAGAGCAGAAATAAGAGAAATCTCTTTGCCTGCCATATCGGTCTGGCCATTACCGAGATGCGGGAAGGCTATGCGGTTACCGAGATGAAGATCCAGCCGTATTTCAGGAATCCGATCGGCTCGATACACGGGGGATGTTTGTTTTCGGCGGCTGATTCCGCATGCGGTGCCGCAGCGAGCTCTTTTGGAACTGCTGTGACTACGCTGGACAGCAGCTTTCATTACCTGAGAGCCGGAATGGAGGACAGCACTGAGATCAAGGCAATAGCCAGTGTGGTAAAAAAAGGAAAAAAGATCAGCGTTGTGGACGTGGATGTGGAGGACCAGAAGGGAAAACTGCTGGCTCACGGAATATTTACATATTCAGTAGTAAAAAAGGCGAAATGGTAAGAAGCCATTTCGCCAATTCCTTATTTTGTAATCAATCTGTATCCTGCTTCCCGGCTTGGCCGGGTTCCTGTTTCTGCGCCTGATCTGTATCCGTGCCTCTGCCGGCTACGGCTTTTGCCGCGGCTGACATCGCGAACAGCAATACGGGAACTGCAATGGTGCAGTAGATAGAAGCCATCAGCATGTCTTTCGCGCCGGGACTGTCCATCAGGGCAAAAACGAGTGTGGAGACATATAAGCCTGCCAGCAGGATAATTCCGATGACCGCAATGATTCGTCTGAGTATATTCATATCGTTTCAATACCTTTCAAGGGGATCTTCTCTTCAAATATTGTGTCAAGTATAGAACAAACCATGCCCGGAGTCAATTTTATAAATAATTAATTGAATTTGAACTATAAAGCAGATATCATGTTTTATGTATAGTTGCCGGCAAGGGTTGTTTGCAGGCAATGATCGTGATTTCCCGTGAAATACAGGGAATTATCCGGCAGTGATTCTTTCGGCCGCAAAAGGACGAATATATTAATAAAAAGGTGTGAAATTATGAAGAACTTCAGGAATAGACCGGCGGATTTTTTCGCCGGAAGATATGGCGTGGACGAACTGGGAAGATTCATGCTTATTATCGTGGCAGTCTCAGTCGTTATTTCCACGCTGACGAGATCGTCGGGCATGTATATGTTTAACGTGATCATACTGGCTGTATGTGCGGCCAGAATGTTTTCAGGCAATATAAGTTCGAGGATGGAAGAGAATGACGTTTATCTGGATATCAGAAACCGGGTGATCGGCGTGTTTAATAAGGAAGCAGCCGGCAAGGTAAGAGACAGTGCCTACAGGTATTTCAGATGTCCCAATTGCAGCCAGACGGTGCGTGTCCCGCGCGGAAAGGGGAATATTTCCATCCGGTGTCCGAAGTGTAAAGCAGAATTTATCAGAAGGTCTTGAAAAAGCATGTTTGGATATCTGACCATTGACAGGGATGAACTGAAGGGGAAGGATCTGGACCGGTATCAGCATTTTTACTGCGGGATCTGTCAGGATCTGAAGGAGAACTGCGGACAGCGTTCCAGGATCACGCTTACCTACGATATGACATTTCTCGGGATTTTGCTGACGGGGCTGTATGAGGGTCAGAGCCGCGAGGAGGATCGCCGCTGTATGGTGCATCCGTTAAAGAAGAAGCGGTGCATAAGGAACAGATATACGGCCTACGCCGCGGATATGAATGTGCTTTTGGTCTATCATAACCTGATGGATGACTGGATCGATGAACGGAAGGCGGTAAGCCTGATCGGGGCAAAAATGATACAGAGCGCGTATGAAAAGACTGCCGGCAAATATCCGAGACAGGTAAAAGCCATTGAAGAATATCTGGAAAAGCTCCATGAGGCGGAAAATTCGGGAAATGAAGATCCCGACCTGGCTTCGGGTCTTACAGGAAGGCTGATGCGGGAGATTTTCATCATGGAGGAGGATCTTTGGAGCCGTGACCTCGGAGAGATGGGATTTTTTACGGGAAAGCTGATCTATCTGATGGACGCATATGATGATGTGGAGAGAGACCGTGTGCGTGGAAACTATAATCCGCTGGATCATCTCATGGATGAAGAGGATTTCCGCGACCGGGCGAAAGAGATCCTGCTGATGATGGCTTCAGGTGCGGCGAAAGCGTTCGAAAGACTGCCGGTTTTGGAGAATGTGGATATTCTGAGGAATATTCTGTACGCCGGCATATGGGTCCGGTTCAATCAGATCAATTCTGTTAAGGATAAAAAGAAAGAGCAGGGGATAATCAATGAATGATCCTTATGAGGTGCTTGGGGTCTCCAGGGACGCTGATATGGATGAGATCAAAAAGGCGTACCGGACCTTGAGCAGGAAATATCATCCTGACGCGAATATTAATAATCCGCGCAAGGATGAAGCCGAAGAAAAATTCAAACAGATCCAGAAGGCGTATCAGCAGATCGTCGACGAGCGGGAAAGAGGAGCTTCCCCGGGAAATTCCGGTTACGGAAGCTACGGCAGTCAGGGTTATGGCGGTTATGGCGGTTACGGCTATGGCGGTTTTGGCTACGGGGAAAATAGCTACGGCGGAAGCGGATACGGCGGCAGCACGACGGAGGATTCGCCGGAGCTTCGGGCGGCGGCCAATTATATTAATAACCGGTATTACAGTGAAGCATTAAACGCCCTGTCGGAGACACAGGAGCGCAGCGCAAGATGGTATTATCTGCATGCGCTGGCGAACGCCGGCCTGGGTAATAACATAAACGCGAGGGAAGACGCCGAAAAGGCGATGAACATGGAGCCCGGAAACCTGCAGTACAGACAGCTGTATCAGCAGCTGTCCGGCGCCGGAAGCTGGTATATGGACCAGGGACAGAACTATGGATATAATGAATGCGGCAGCAGCGCGGCAAGTGTGTGCTGTACATGTCTGATGCTGTCGTTCTGCTGTCCGGGAGGAGTCTATCCCTGCTTTTTGTGCTGCTGATCTCTGACAGATCAGGGTAAAAACCGACGGGATCAAAAGTGATTTACAGATATAGGTGAAGGACTTTTTCAGGGTGGGAGAAGTCCTGCAAGGGTGTTAACGGCAGATTAATTGTGGAGGTATGTAAATGCAGTATCAGTCTTGGGAATGGCGTTATGTACATGAGATCAAACCTGAAAAAAGGAAAACCATTCTGGAGGAAGCTATACGGGAGGAGGGAATGTCCCCGGCAAATGAGCTTCGTTCAAAGATCCTGAATGCAAGATACGGGCAGCGTACTCAGAAAAATGATACTACAGAGATCGATTATTATATTCGCGGGATCATGAGCATGTCAATGATGCGTGTGAACACGGGTCCGTTCGCGAAAAAGAAAAATCTCAGAGAAATAGAAAAGGTCATGGATGACTGGAAATTGAAATTTATAGATGAATACGGAAGTATCGGAGAGACGGTAATCTATCAGGAACTCTGCAATATGGTGCTCCGGTATATGGATATGTGCCAGAATGACGGTAACTACAGCGGACTGCTTCTCGGCATGGGAAGAATGAGCGATCACAGCCTTTCAAACAAGATCATGCGCGAGCTGCACACTGTATCCTTTGAGATCCCGAAAAAACTGGGAAGAGAGAAGGAGATGCGGCTTTTTGCGAAAGCAGCTGTGGACATGTATTGTGAGGAGTTCCCGAAAAAGGCAGACGCCATGAAGGAGCTGGCCTACGGTTAATAGGAAAAACTTCCCCATATGTTATTTTTCATGATTACGACTGACATTTTAACTTAAGTGGGAAGATTTACTTAATAATAAATATGACAGAAACATATGAGTTTAACATTGAAGAGGAATTAAAGAAACTGCCCGCAAAGCCGGGCGTCTATCTGATGCATGACGCCCGGGATGAGGTGATCTACGTGGGCAAGGCGGTCAGCCTTCGCAACAGGGTGCGTCAGTATTTCCAGAAGAGCCGGAAAAAGCGGCTGAAAATTTACAGTATGGTACCCCAGGTGGCCCGTTTCGAATATATCGTTACGGATTCGGAGGTGGAAGCCCTTGTGCTGGAGTGTAATCTGATCAAGGAATACCGCCCTAAATATAATACGATGCTGATGGATGACAAGGCTTATCCTTTTATTCAGGTGACCGTGGACGAACCTTTCCCGAGGATCCTTTTTGCGCACCAGATGAGGAAGGATAAATCCCGTTATTTCGGTCCGTACCCGAACGCCGGCGCGGTAAAGGAGACCATAGATCTGGTCAGAAAACTGTATCATCTCCGTTCGTGCAACAGAAAGCTTCCGAAGGAGATCGGAAAGGGCCGCCCGTGTCTTTACTATCATATTCATCAGTGCAAAGCCCCGTGCCAGGGCTGGATATCCATGGAGGATTACCGTGCCCAGGTGGATGAGGCGATCCGTTTTCTCGGAGGAAAGACCGGGGATGAGATAAAAAGACTTACAGAGGAAATGCAGCAGGCAGCGGAGGAGATGAACTTTGAAAAGGCTGCTTCCTGCAGGGATCTGATCAACAGTATTCGGAAGGTGAGCGAGCATCAGAAAATGACCAGCAGCGACGGCAAAGATCAGGATGTCGTTGCTGTCGCCATGGACAAAGAGGACGCCATTGCCCAGATCTTTTTTATCAGAGACGGCAAGCTTATCGGCAGGGATCATTTTTATCTGAAGACAGCAGGGGAAGAGACAAAGGGAGAAGTCCTGCAGAGCTTTATTCAGCAGTATTACGCGGGAACGCCTTTTATTCCAAAAGAGCTGATGCTCTCCGAGTTCATAGGAGATGAGGAGGTTATTGCCAGATGGCTCACTGACAAAAAAGGGCAGAAAGTCTATGTCCGGACGCCCCGGAAGGGCATGAAGGAAAAGCTTGTGGACCTGGCTGCCCGCAATGCGGAGATCCTGCTGCGCCAGGACAGAGAAAGACTGAAAAAAGAAATAGCAAAGACCACCGGAGCAACGAAGGAGATCGGCTCATGGCTTTCCATGGCTCCGCCCGAAAGGATAGAAGCATACGATATTTCTAATATAAGTGGTTTTCAGTCAGTGGGATCCATGGTAGTATATGAAAATGGAAGACCAAAGAAAGCCGACTACAGGAAATTCCGCATTAAGACCGTTGAGGGACCGAACGACTACGCCAGTATGGAGGAGGTCCTGACGAGGCGTTTTGAGAGAGGCATCAGGGAGGATAACGGTTTTGAGAGAATGCCGGACCTAATCATGATGGACGGCGGAAGAGGACAGGTGAACATAGCCTGTGAAGTTCTGGAAAATCTGGGACTTGAAATTCCTGTCTGCGGTATGGTCAAGGATGATAAACACAGGACCCGTGGACTGTACTATCGGAATACGGAGATTCCAATCGATAAGAATTCAGAGGGATTTCATCTGATCACCAGGATACAGGATGAAGCGCACAGATTTGCCATAGAGTACCACAGGCTTCTTAGAAGTAAGGAGCAGGTGCATTCCGTACTTGATGATATACCCGGCATCGGCGACAAGAGACGCCGTGCGCTGATGAAGTATTTTTCGGGGATCGAGGAGATCAGGAACGCCACTGTGGAGGAGCTTAAAGAAGTCCCTTCCATGAATGAGAAGGCGGCTGAGAGTGTATATCTGTTTTTCAGACAGGACTCTTCCGGACAGGGGTAAAAATATATATTTGCCAAGGAGAAGAAAATAACATTATGAAACCCAGATTTGTCACATTGGAAAAAATCGCAGATACATTTAAGTTAACAAACGCAACTCCCGATATTGGTCTTGACCATAGCAGGATCACGGTGCCGGAGATCAACAGACCGGCCCTGCAGCTGGCTGGGTATTTTGAGTTCTTTGCGTATGAGAGAGTTCAGATCATCGGTTACGTGGAGTATTCTTATCTGATGCAGATGGATGAGGATGAGAGACGGATCAGGTATGAGGCTTTTATCTCCAAAGGCATTCCATGCGTTATTTTTACTACGAATGAACAGCCTACGGAGGATCTTCTGGAACTGGCGAAAAAGCATAATGTACCTACGTTTATGACCGAAAGAACGACTTCTTCATTCACTGCAGAGCTTATCCGCTGGCTGAACGTGCAGCTGGCGCCGACGATCTCTATCCACGGAGTTCTGGTGGATGTATACGGCGAGGGCGTTCTGATCATGGGTGAGAGCGGAATCGGAAAGAGCGAGGCGGCTCTTGAGCTGGTAAAACGAGGCCATCGTCTCGTCAGCGACGATGTGGTCGAGATCAGCCGCGTGAGTGAGGAGACGCTGGTTGGAACGGCGCCTGATATCACCAGACATTTCATAGAGCTGCGCGGAATAGGAATCATAGATGTTAAGACACTTTTCGGCGTGGGTTCCGTAGAGAATACAAAATCCATCAATCTTGTTATAAGACTTGAGGACTGGGATCCGGAGAAGGAATATGACAGGATCGGACTGGATGAAGAGACGATGGATATCCTCGGCAATAAGATCGTATGTCATTCGCTTCCGATCAGACCGGGACGTAATCTGGCAGTTATCGTCGAGACCGCGGCCATCAATCATCGCCAGAAGAAGATGGGATATAACGCGGCGAAAGAGCTGTACAGACGTGTACAGGAGAACCTGATGAATAAAAGAGCAGGAAAATAAAAAACTTTGGAAAAAATCACATAAAAAAAGACCGTCCGCGAGGACGGTCTTTTTTTGTACAGGTATGTGAAATTGCGTCAATTCCATATGAAATAAACCCTCCGGGGGATGCGTACGCCGCACAAGGGAAAGCAGCAAAGCTGCTGTGCGGCGGCGCGCAAAGTCCGGTTCGCTCTCCATAATTTAATTGTCTTCATCATAATCATAGTCATAATTATTATAATCGTAATTATTATAATCGTCGTAGTTATTATAATAGTCGTACTCGGATTCGTTGTTATAATCATCAGTTGAGCCGTATCTGTCGTTATAACGATTACCTGAAGACTCTTCTTCTTCGCTTTCGTTTTCGTCTCTGTAACTGGAATATCCGTATGCACACTGCGTGCATTTTTTCGTCGGAAGAGATGCGGCGTCAAAGTATTCCGTTATTGTCTGACATCCGGAGCCCGGCAGGAGACCTGTCACAGCGCATACGGTAGATTTCGTGACAGAGGACGGAGTCGAGAAACCAATGTCATCTTTGCCTTCATGGATCCGGTTCATGATGTTTGTATACAGGTTCTGGTGGAAATGCCTGTAGTCAGGCTCCAGTTCTACGTTAACGTCACATCCTGCCCAGATAGCCGCGGTGTAGTATGGCGTAAAGCCGGCAAAGATCAGGTCGTGATAGGTATTCGTGGTACCTGTTTTTCCGGCGATGCTCATGTTATTCAGCTGGAAGTCGGTACCTGTACCACCGGAAATGACATCCTGCATTGCGCTTGTCAGGAGATAAGCGGTGCTTTCCTTAAACACTCTGGTCTCGACAGGAGTGTTTTCAAGGATGACATTGCCCTGATAGTCAGTGATCTTTGTATAAAGAACAGGCTCTATATAGTTTCCGCCGTTGGCGATCGCAGCATATGCTCCCGTAAGTTCCATACTGCTTACGCCGTTTGTGATACCTCCAAGCGCAAGAGCCTGGGTCACATCCCATTCCGTATCATTGATAAGCTTCTGGAAACCAAGTCTCTGAAGATAATCAAAACCAGTCTGCGGCGTGATGTCTGTCAGGACTTTGACTGCGGGAATGTTGTAGGAATTTTTGATCGCCTGTCTTACGGTGACGTTTCCGTGATAAGCATTATCCGCGTTGTTAACCTCCTGGCCGCTGTTGTAGTGGAACTCGCTGTCCTCGATGGAAGTGGCCAGTGTGATCGCTCCCGTATCAAGAGCAGGTCCGTAAGTGGAGATTGGCTTGAAGGTGGAACCCGGCTGACGGAAGGAATCTGTTGCCCGGTTCAGCGTCAGGCTGGCGGTTTTTTCTCCCCGGCCGCCGACCATGCCTTTTACATATCCGGTGGACTGATCCATGATAACCATGGAAGCCTGAGGCTGCGGGGTGAAGGAGGATCTCTCAGCCACGATCGTATCGCCTTCCTTCAGGATAGCAGCCTTATAGTTATCGATCGCCTCCTGACATTCCTCCTCGGAATCAAAGAGCAGATCGAAGCTGTCGTCTGAGTTGCGGAAGTATACCTGCAGCATCTCGCGGCTGTAATTTTCCCTTGTGCCGTCCGCGTGGTCTACGGTCAGAGCCCAGTCAAGAGCATAGGTCACACGTGAAGGGAAGTTGTCTTCGTTCGTAAATTCATCGTCCATCACTGACTGGATCGAAGCATCCTGGGTGGTGTAGATCTGAAGGCCGCCGCTGTAAAGCGCATTGTTTGCCTGTACCTCGGTATAACCCTTCTGTGTCATAAGGTCATCCTTCACACGGCTGATCAGTTCATCTATAAAGTAGGAGTATGCGTTGTCATCCGTGGAGGAGGTGTTTTCGTGCTCCGCAATCCTTGTATATACGTCGGTATCGGCCATTGCCGCATCATACTCTTCCTGAGAGATGAAGCCCTGGTTAAGCATGTACTGGAGCACGATATGTGCCCTTTCAATATTATTCTCAGGATGCGTGATAGGATTATATTTGCTCGGGTTCTGAGGGATCGCAGCCAGAACAGCGCATTCGGACAGGGACAGTTCTTTACAGTCTTTTCCGAAGTACGTGCTGGAAGCGGTCTGTATACCGTAGCAGCCCGCGCCAAAGTTTACGGTGTTCAGGTAGTTTTCCAGGATAACTGCCTTTGCGTCTTCATTGCTGGCAGTCAGAGACTGTTCCAACTGTACCGCCAGATACTGCTCCTGGAGTTTTCGTTTGATACGCTCTGCCTTTGACTCGCTGGTCCAGCTGGTGAAGACGTTGTTTTTCAGCAGCTGCTGAGTGATCGTACTGGCACCCTCCGTACGGCTGAAGCCGGACTGAACTGCCACGAGGACGGCACGAAGCATACCGTGAGCGTCTATGCCGTTGTGTTCATAAAAACGGGAATCCTCGATAGCGACGATCGCATGCTGCATATCCACAGGCATATCGGATATGGAAACAGAAATACGGTTTCCGTCAGCCGATGTCAGCTTCTGCATCTGATTGCCGTCAGAATCATAAACAAAGGTTGCGTATCCGGCAGGCATGATATTTACATCCTCGATATCCGGGGATGCGTCTATGACGCCGCGGTAGGCGCCGAATCCCAGAAATACGATGATGATCATGACGGCTAATACAGCAAGGAGAAGGATCCGGAGAAAATACAGGCCGACCTTTTTTCCGGCCATGGACATCGATGAATCCAGCTCTTTATTCTGCATTTTTATTCCTTCAGGACTAAAATTCATAAAAACCTCCCATATCTGCCGGGAAGGCAGACGTTAGAATAACAGGTGATCCTGTATAAAAGACAAAGGGCATAATACCCTACTATCTTTATGATACAAAAATACATGATATATTATAACAAAAAGGTTTGATGAAATAAAGGGGGTAATGCAACGGCGAAAAGCAGCGCCGCCGGAGCGTTTCATAAGTGTACTTTTTGTGGTAAAATGAAGCGGACGATGAATTATTTTCGAGGTCAGGTCATTGAAGCTGACGCAAAGAAATAATTAATAAAAACTTCCCACATGTTATTTCTGAAACAGTCTGATCATGAAAAAAACATCTCAAGGATGCACCCGCTTCTGTCCTGCAGGCTGCGGTACTAATGAATTTTCAGCGTTTGCACTTGAAAATTCAAAGTGCCGGCCGCAAGACAAAACCTTTACGATGTTATTTTTCATGATGACGACTGACCCCTTCATCATAAAGTGGGAAGTTTTAGTAATTAACTGAATAGTCAGGAATAAATTACAGGGATAACGATATGGCGGATTCTTATTTTACAGTATACAGGGAAGGCGAAGGAGAGGTGACAGAGAAAAAATCTCGTTTTATCGCCAATGTATATCCGGCGGATACGGAGGAGGAAGCATTATCCTTCGTGGAGAAGATCCGGAAAAAGCATTATGACGCGAGACATCATTGTTTTGCTTATATTATCGGCTCCGGCGGAGAAAAGAAGCGTGCTTCTGATGACGGCGAGCCACAGGGAACAGCAGGAAAACCGATACTTGAGGTGATGGAGGGAGCGGGGCTTTGCAACGCTGTTGTCATCGTTACCAGATACTTCGGCGGAACGCTGCTGGGAACGGGAGGTCTGGTGAGGGCTTATTCAATGGCGGCGCGGGAAGGAATCGAAGCCAGCGTCATTATTGAGAAAAAAACCGGGCAGCTGGCAGAGATTCTGGCCGATTACACAGAGGTCGGAAAGATGCAGTATCTTTTCGGCGAACGAAAGCTGCCGGTGATCGATACGCAGTATACGGACAAGGTGCTGTTTACAGTGATCGTGCCGGATGAGGATGTGGGAGCCCTCAGAAAGAAACTGATGGAGCTTACGTCAGGACGGGAGGAGCTGTCGGATACGGTGAGAGTGTATTACGCGGACGCTGAAGGAGAGATCATATACGATCTGGCAGACTGAATCGGGCGGAGCGGAAAAGGCACAACAGCCACTTCAGGATCGTACGGAGTGCAAAAAAGACTAACAGACGCTTCAGGATCAGACTGTTTCAGAAATAAAATGTGGGAAGTTTTTGTAATTAATTGTCTGTGGCAATTGCGAACCTCTCAGGGAGAGATTCGCAAATCCTTTAATGATAGATTCCGGCGGGGCGTCTCGTTTTAACTCAGATGGGGCGTCCCCCGCATCTATAAGCGGTGAGTATTGAATCAAACTTGACTCAGTGGAGGGTTTCGATCCCCCATCTGAGTTGAGCATCCGGCGGATTGCAGAGCTGCGCAGAGGAAGACGCACAAGTATGTCGCGCAACTCGCGCGCGATCGGAGCAGGGGCCGTAATAGACACAGTACGTGAAATACTGTAAGTGTGTCGCGCAACTCGCGCGCGATCAGAGATCGCGAATTGAAGGTGGAACTTAACTCCGTCCCCGGTTCCGTTTTACATTTTTTCGGGTTCCGGGTAGTCTACGCCTTTTGTGTCGACCGTCATGGATTTTATCACAACGGGATATTTGGGGTAGTCACGGAAATCTGTCGGCGTAGCAGCGATACGGTCTACTACATCGAGACCTTCAATGACCTTTCCGAAAGCGGCATAGGCGCCGTCCAGATGAGGAGAAGTCTGATGCATGATAAAGAACTGGCTGCCTGCCGAATCGGGATGCATTGCGCGTGCCATGGAGAGAACGCCGGGAGTGTGTTTCAGATCGTTGGCAAAACCATTCTGAGCGAATTCGCCTTTGATGGAATATCCGGGTCCGCCGGTGCCGCGGCCGTCAGGATCGCCGCCCTGGATCATAAAGCCGGGAATGATCCTGTGAAAGCAGACTCCGTCGTAAAAGCCTTTTTTTACAAGGCTGATAAAGTTATTTACGGTATTTGGAGCAATCTCCGGATAAAGTTCTGCTGTCATTACATCGCCGTTATCCATAGTAATAGTCACGATTGGGTTTGACATGATAAGCGCCTCCTTAATAATATTTTGAATTCAGGTAGTTATCAAAACTTCCACTTCATGATTAAACTGTTTCAGAAATGTTACGTGGAAAGTTTCAGGTAGTTATTATACTTTATGGGAGAAAAATGTACAAGAGTTTGTGAATCAATGCTTTCACGGCATGGGGAAACATGCTAGAATAAGGCGAAAAAATAAACGACAGAGGCAGGATTAATGATCATAGAAACATACAGCGAAGAGGAAACCTTCGCGCTTGGAAAAAAAACAGGAGAGACGGCAGCTCCCGGGCAGGTATTTACGTTGAACGGAGATCTGGGAGTCGGAAAAACGGTCTTTGCTAAAGGAATGGCGGAGGGGCTTGGAATAACGGAGGTTGTCAACAGCCCTACATTTACCATCGTGCAGGAATATGACAGCGGACGTCTTCCTATGTATCATCTGGATGTTTACCGAATCGGGGATCCGGAGGAGATGGAAGAGATCGGTTATGAAGATTATTTTTACGGAAATGGCGTATGCCTGATCGAGTGGGCGGAACTGATCCGGGAGCTGATTCCGGAAAACGCAGTTTCCATCACCATTGAGAAGGATGACAACAAGGGATTTGACTACAGAAAAATAACGATAGACGATGGTTTTTTGCCGGAGAAAGACAAGAGGGGTTAAAGAAATGAAAATATTGGCTATAGAAAGTTCGGGAATGGTGGCTTCGGTCGCTGTACTGACAGATGATGTTCTTCAGGCGGAGTATACGGTGAATTTCAGGAAGACGCATTCTCAGACACTGCTCCCGATGCTGGATACGATGGGAGCGATGGTGGAACTGCAGATGGATTCCGTGGACGCGATAGCGGTCTCCGGAGGTCCGGGTTCTTTTACCGGTCTCAGGATCGGCGCGGCAACGGCGAAAGGTCTGGGTCTTGCAGTAAATAAACCACTTATCGCGGTTCCGACGGTGGATTCCATCGCATATAATCTGTACGACACGGATGGGATCATCTGTCCTATGATGGATGCGAGACGGCAGCAGGTGTATACCGGACTGTATCATTTCGAAGATCACAGGATGATAACCGTGATGGAACAGGTGCCTATGGGAGTGGACGAACTGATAGGAATCCTTAATGATATGAATGAACAGGTCACATTTCTGGGAGACGGCGTGCCTGTTTATAAGGAGAAGATCCTGGGACAGATGCGGGCGCCGTATTCTTTTGCGCCGGCACATCTGAACCGGCAGAGGGCAGGAGCGGTAGCTGCGCTGGGCATGCAGTATTTTGCCGAAGGAAAGACCGTCAGCGCGGAAGAATTCAGACCGGATTATCTTCGGGTATCTCAGGCGGAGCGTGAGCGCATGCAAAAGCTGAAGGAAAACCCGGCGTCAAAGCAAAACAGCGCAGGTATTTAAGCGGGTAAGCTGAAATGTATATACGTTTTATGAAACAGTGTGATCTGGATCAGGTGTCGGAGATAGAAAAGCAGAATTTTTCGATGCCCTGGACCAGAGAGGATTATGAAAACTGTATCAGAAAGCAGGACTTCATTGTCCTGACGGCAGCGCAGGAGGGGGGAGCCATCTGCGGCAGCGGGAATCGTGAAATACCGAATGGCAGAGAAGACCCCGGGCAAGGGAAAAGCGGCAGAGATCGTGATCCGGAGAAGACCGCCGAAAGCAGTTCCGTAAAGACGGATGATCGCGGAGTGAGAGAAAGAGTCTTCGGATACATAGCAGCGATGATTTCGCTGGATGAAGCGGATATATGCAGCGTGTCAGTAGACAAAAGCTGCGAAGGAAAAGGTTTTGGAACGAGCCTTGTGAAGGAGATGCTCCGTGAGCTTGCAGGAAGGAAAGTCAGGAGCGTTTTTCTGGAAGTCAGGGAGAGTAACGCCGGAGCCATTCATCTGTACGAAAAATGCGGTTTTGAAAAGATAGCGGTCAGGAAGAATTATTATACAAAGCCTGAAGAGAACGCATTGGTAATGAAGATGTGTCTGGAACAGGACGAAGGTCGTTGAAGGGAAAGAAGCAGGAGGTGGAATTTATGACTAAAGTGGAATTGAGAATTCAAAAATGTTTTGACAGTATAAAAAAGAGGATTCCCTGGAAACCGGAGGCCGCCGTAGTACTGGGTTCCGGACTGGGACCTTTCACTGATGCCGTTTACGCGGAAGAGATCATTCCTTTTTCAGAGATCAGGGAGTTTCCTCAGTCCACGGTCGAAGGCCACCAGGGCAGATTTGTATTTGGACAGGTGGGTAATGTGCGGACTGTGATCATGCAGGGGAGAGTACATTACTATGAAGGATATTCAATGGAGGACGTCTGTCTTCCGGTACGCCTGATGAGAAAAATGGGTGCGGAAAAGCTGATCCTGACATGTGCGGCCGGAGGCCTGAATCCTGAATTTAAGGGTGGGGAGCTGATGCTGATAAAAGATCAGATTTCCTGTTTTGTGCCATCGCCGCTTCGGGGACCAAATCCTGAAACGCTGGGAGTGAGATTCCCTGACATGTCTGAGATATATGATAAAGAGCTTTGTGATATTGTACGCGATACTGCGGCGCAGATGGATCTTGACCTGAAGGAAGGCGTATATATTCAGATGCCCGGACCGAATTATGAGTCGCCGGCGGAGGTGCGGATGTGCAGGACGCTGGGCGCCGATGCGGTCGCGATGAGTACGGCTTGCGAGGCAGTGGCTGCAAAGCACTGCGGATTCAGGATATGCGGCATTGCCTGTGTGACAAATCCTGCTGCGGGAATGCAGGAGGAACCGCTGTCGCATGAAGAAGTTCAGGCCGCGGCGGACAAAGCCCTGCCGGTATTCAAGAGACTGCTGGAGAAGAGCATTATTAAAATGAAATAACAAAGTCCGCGGGCGAGACTTTGCCCTGATCTTAACTGACTTTACAACATGGAGTGGGAAGTTTTAGCAAATAACAAAAAAAGGGAATCCACATGATCGAATATACGATACGATCTTACGGATTTCCTTTTTTTGGCACTATGCCCTTTATTATTCCCTGAAAGGGAAGAGCTTTGGGCAGAGGCTTTCTATAACATGTGGTAATTTATGGCGCGGCAATGTTTCCTGCCGCTGCCGGCTCAGGCGTGATCCGGATAGTCGAGGATGTGAAGAATATCTTCGGCTTTTTTTGTCTGCTCAGGAGTCGGCGCTACAGCATCCTCCAGAGGATATTTGATGCCCAGATCATGCCATTTGGAGACGCCGAGCGTGTGGTATGGGAGGATCTCTACCCTTCGCACGCCGTTCAGGCTTCGTATGAACTCATCCAGCTGACGAAGTCCTTCCTCATCATCGGTGAGATCCGGGACGAGAACGTGGCGGATCCACATCAGTTTGCCGTGGTCTGAGAGCCATCTGGCCATTTCGAAGATATTCTCGTTTGGCTGTGCGCAAAGTATTTTATGCTTTTCGGGATCTATTTCCTTGAGGTCAAGCATTATCAGATCTGTGTATTTCATTAATTCCTCGAATTTTGCCATAAATTCAGGATTGGAGCTGTCAAAAGGATTTCCGCTGGTGTCGAGAGTGGTGTGTATGCCCTTCTCGTGAGCGAGTCTGAAGAACTCAATCAGGAAATCGATCTGAAGGAGGGGTTCTCCGCCGCTTAC